>Ga0310695_10000099_pt1 | contig 227006 bp, 187 predicted proteins | sample RumenRJG_04DNA_FD_203882 | JGI IMG/M metagenome (GOLD analysis project Ga0310695, IMG submission 203882) | Bovine rumen microbial communities from Lethbridge, Alberta, Canada - RJG_04 (v2) (version 2) | ecosystem: Host-associated > Mammals > Digestive system > Stomach > Rumen | place: Canada... | reverse complement strand
AATTGGGGGCGCCTACGCCCCGCACTGGGAGGTCAAGGACCCACTCAGGGGCAAATGGGGGCGCTACCGCCCCGCACTGGGAGGTCAAGGACCCACTCAGGGGCAAAAGGGGCCGCTACCGCCCCGCACCGGGGAGCCAAAGGCCCACTCAGGGGCGAATGCAACAGGTATTGCCCCGCTCACAAAAAATCACTATCTTTGTGAGAATAAACACATGAATCTATGGCACGTCCTGGTAAAATTTTAGGCTTCACGGGGCTGGGTATTGCCCTGGTTATTCTCCTGGCCCTTTGCGGCTTTGGCTATTTCAAGTATCTGTGGGTATTCTCCGACGGCACCAAAACCGGAGAACTCAATTCCCTCACCTACACCGGCTACCTCTTCAAAACCTACGAAGGCGAGATTATCCTCACCGGTTACGGCAACAAAAACGCCAGCGGAACCGTCCAGTCCAAGAATTTCAAATTCTCCGTGGCCGACAAGGAAGTGGCGGAAAAACTCATCCGCATGACCGGCATGCGCGTCACCGTGCACTACAAAGAGTACAAAGGCGCCCTGCCCTGGCGCGGCTATGAACGTGCCGTGGTAGATTCCGTAGAGGAAGAGACCAGCCTGAACAGCGTCCCGGACGAAAGTCCACTTTTCCTATAAACAGCTATGAATAAGCTCCTTACCGTGACAGGCGCGCTGCTTGCCTGTACCCTTGCATGGGCCCAGAACACTGTTCTGGACGTAAAGCCCGCCCACGACGGTAAAGACCTCACCATGGAAGAGGCCATCTACAAGGGCGTGGGTTATTCCCGCATTCCCCGCATGTTCTTGCAGGCCGACGGCACCCTTGCCGACAAACCCCAGGAACCCGCCAAAGAGCGCTACACCCTCTTCACAGACCGCGGCAGCCTCTTCGCCAGGGACAACGAGCGGGAGGAGAGCTTTGTGATTGCCCCCTCCGACGGGCCCAATCTGGTATACGGAGAAACGGTAAGCCGCAACGAGTTCGGGATTGACGCCGGCTGGTACATGTCTCCGGACAGCAGCAAAGTGGCCTTTTACCGCAAAGACCAGAACAAGATTACCTGGTTTCCCCTTCTGGACATCGACACCCGCACCGGAGAGCTCAAGCAAATCAAATACCCCATGAACGGCATGGACTCGGAAGAGGTAGCCGTGGGCGTGTACGATTTCGCCAGCGGGAAAACCGTTTATCTGGAAGTAAACGACTTTACCACAGAACGTTACATCACCAATATTTCCTGGAGCCCGGACAGCCGCAGCCTCTATGCCCAAATCCTGGACCGCAGTCAGCACCACGCCAAGCTGAACCAGTACAGCGCCGCCACCGGCAACTTTGTGCGCACCCTTCTTACGGAAGACAATGAGGCCTGGGTGGAGCCCCTGAATCCCATCTATTTCATCAAGGGCCGCACAGACCTTTTCCTCTACCGCACAGACAACCGGGACGACTTCCGGAGCCTCTATCTGGTGGACACCCTGGGCACCCTTCGCCGCCTGCCCACGGCATCGGCCGACATCGACTATGTAGCCAACGACGGCACCTACGTGTATTACACCTCGGCCGAGAATTCGCCCGTGCAGAACCACCTGTACAAGATGCAGCTGAAACTGCCCGGGAAAAACGCCGTCAACAAAGCCAAGTTTTACAAGCCCGTACAGCTCACCAGCGGCCGCGGCTGGCACCATGTCCAGCTCACGCCGGACTGCAAGTGGTTCCTGGATGCCTGGTCCAACACCTCCACTCCCTACCAGGTATACCGCCGCTCCACGGACGGAAAAGTAAACGAGAAAGTGCATGAGGCCGATGATCCGCTGAAAGGTTACGCCTCCTGCCAGGTTGAGCTGGGCACCGTTCCCAGCGCAGACGGCCAGTTCCAAAATTACTACCGGCTCATCTATCCCAAGAACTTCGACCCGGCTAAAAAATACCCCGTCATCCTCTATGTCTATGGCGGTCCGCACAGCCAGATGGTGCAGGACAGCTGGCTGGGGCAAATCCGCATGTGGGAAATGCTCATGGCGCAAAAAGGCTACCTGGTGTATGTGCAGGACAACCGCGGCACGCAGAATCGCGGCGCCGCCTTCGAGAAAGCCATCAACCGTCACTGCGGCAAGGCGGAGATGGAAGACCAGATGGTGGGAATTAACTGGCTCAAGAGCCTGCCCTATGTCGATGCCACCCGCATTGGCGTGCACGGCTGGAGCTACGGCGGCTTTATGACCATCAGCCTCATGACCACCTACCCGGACACCTTCAAGGTGGGCGTCGCCGGCGGCCCCGTCATCGACTGGAAATGGTACGAGATTATGTACGGAGAGCGCTACATGGATACCCCGCAGACCAACCCCGATGGCTTTGAAGCCACCTCCCTTATCAATAAAGCCAAGGACCTCAAAGGGAAGCTCCTTATCTGCCAGGGCGCCCTGGACGACACCGTGGTTTGGGAGCACAGCCTCAGCTTTATCCAGCAGTGTATAGACCTGGAAATTCCGGTCGATTACTTCCCCTATCCCACCGCCCAGCACAACGTTTTCGGGCGCAATCGCATCCACCTGATGGACAAAGTCACCCGGTACTTCGAAGATTATTTGTAAGATGAAAAAATTGCTTGTTCTCCTGGCCCTTGTGCCCGCCGTATGCCTGGCGCAGCCCCGACAACTGAGCGTGAAAGAGTTCCTCAAGTTGCAAGCCTCGGACACCACCAGCTACCTAGTACAAGGCGTCGTAGCCAAAGTCCGCAGCACCACCAGCGGCAGTTTTTACCTGCAAGACCCCACCGGCACGCTGCTGGTGTACGGCCTCAAAGACCCGGCCCGACCGGGCGTCAACTTTGGCCAGCTGGACATCGTCAAAGGAGATACCCTCACCGTTCTGGGCCGATTCACCATCTACGGCGGCAGCACCCTGGAGATGAAAGACGGGCGCCTGGTCCGCAAGGCCGACGGCCCGGACCACCACCTTTCCTTCTACGACCGCCTGGAGCGCAAGCCCGCCTTCAAGGGAAAAGAAGGGGCCGATGGCCTGGAAGCCTTCAAAGCCTGGGTGCAGAAGAACCTGAAAAAGGCGGCCGATGGCGCCACCGGCACGGTTGAAGTCCGCTTTGTCGTGGGCAGGAACGGCGGCATACAGGAAGTGCAGGCCATCAAAGGCGGCACGCCCGCCATGCGCGCAGAGGCTGTCCGGGTGGTGCAAAGTGCGCCCAAATGGAAGCCCGCCATCTCCGACGGCTCCCCGGTTCGCATGCCCTACACCCTGGAAGTTCGCTTCTAATGCAAAAAAATTTGGGAAATCCATTTTTTCTCCCTATCTTTGCATTCCTTTTGAGGGCATAGCTCAGTTGGTTTAGAGCGCTTGCTTGACAGGCAAGAGGTCCGCAGTTCAAATCTGCGTGTCCTCACAAAAGAAAAGGTCGCTGAAAGCGGCCTTTTTTCGTTCTACTGCACAGCGGCGAGAATGATGGAGATGTTGTCTTCCCCGCCCCCGTCACAGGCCAGGTGGAAGAGGTCTTGCGCAGAGGCGCCGGCGGAAAGGGCCGACTCGATGGCCTCGTCCGGAACCATATCACACAAGCCGTCGGAGCATATCAGGAGAACGTCTCCGGGAAGGAGTTTCCCGTCCAAGCTGCTCACCCGCAGCCGCCCTTCGCAGCCGCCGCCGATGCAGTTGAGCAGCAACTTGCTGGCATTTGGGTTTCCGGTGATTCCCCGCTCGGTTTCGTCGGTGGTGAGCTGGCGCAGGATTCCGCCGCGGAAGCGATAGGTGCGGCTGTCGCCGGCGTTGATCAGCCGGATTTTGCCATAGTGCCAAATGACGCCCGTGAGCGTGCAGCCCATCGGATGCGCCTGCCCCTGGGCATAGGCCCGGTCATTGAGCGTACGGGAAATGGCGGCCACCGCCTCCCGAAGGTCTTCGTCAAAGTTTTCCTGCGTAATTTCATGGGCCGAAAAACGCTCCTGCAGCTGCGTGAGCGTATATTCGCTGGCCTCCTCTCCCCTTTCATGGCCGCCCATGCCGTCGGATACCAGAAGGTAGAAGAAACCTTCCTCCGGTGTGGTGAGCGACAGTTCGGTGGCGTCGTCCCGCAGGAAAAAACCGCCCACGGAAAGGGCGTCCTCGTTGTTCTCGCGCACAAGGCCCTTGTGGCAGATGGCTTGGATACACAGTCTCATTCCACAGTAAATTCTAAGGTGGCGATTGTCACACGGTCCCCGATCTTCAGCGTTTGTCGCTGAATGCGAGCACCGTTTACAAAGGTACCATTGGTGGAACCCACGTCCTCAATAACCCAGTCGGCACCGGCCTTGACGATATTCCCGTGACTACCGGAGACGTACTGGCAGGAGGAGAGCTCCGGCCAGATACCCCCGCGGCGGCCGAAGGGGCCTTCCCGAAGGGGGAGGTGCCAGCCGCTGCCCACCAGGGCGGCGGGAGATTTCTCGACTCCGCCTGCGGCTCCGCTCGAAATGACAGAAGAAGAAGGGCCGCTCGAAGCGGCAGGCTCGGCGTAGTCTCCGGCAAGGTACTTGCGGCCGGGAATGAGGTCTGAGCCGCATACCGGGCACTCGGTGCCGCGCTTGGGGCGCTTGCACTCCGGGCACCAGTTGAGTTCTTTCCCGCATTGGTCGCAAAAAGCGCTGTCTTCGGGGATGATTTGTCTGCAATCGGGGCACTGTATCATAGCACATCCTCCATCATAATGGTTTTACGTTCCTCGTTCGTATGGGTACCGCCTTCCTCTGCCAGGCGGGCGGCGAGGTTACTCTTTACCTCGTCAAAGAGGTTGCGGGCATCGCGGGCGTTGCCAAAGGTGCGCTGCCGGTTGTTGTAGAGCTGCGTCAACTTGGCCCGCACGGCATTCTCCGCCATGGGGTCCAGCGTGTACCCTGCTTTGTGCGCATACAGCATGAAAATTCGGAAGAGTTCCTCCGGCTTATAGTCCTCGAAGGTAATCCAGTTGCGCCGCGGGAAGCGGGACTCAATACCGCTGTTGGCCTCAATGAACGACTGCATCTCATAACTGTAGCCGGCCGCAATGCACACAAATTTGCCGCGGTCGTCTTCCAGGCGCTTGAGCAGCGTCTCCAGCGCTTCCTTGCCATAACCGCCGCCGTTGTACCCCTCGTTGGAGAGCTGGTAGGCCTCATCGATGAAGAGGATTCCCCCCATGGCCGAATTAATCACGTTGGAGGTAATGGCCGGTGTTTCACCCAAGTATCGGCCCACCAGCTTGCTCTTGTCCACTTCCACCACCTTGGGCGACGGCAGGGCGCCCATGGAATAGAGGATTTTACCCATGAGGCGCGCCACGGTGGTTTTTCCGGTGCCGGGATTGCCCAGGAACAGATAATGCCCCAGCGGAATTTCCGGACGACGGCCCTCCTGACGGGCACTTTCAATCTCGTTGTTGATGGTATGCGCCAACTTGGTAAGGGACTGTTTCACCCCTTCCAGGCCGATGAGTTCGTTGAGCTCCGCGAGGCACGCATCTACGGACACCTTCTCCGGCTCCTCATAGGGAATATCTTCCAGATAGGCCACCCGGGCGCTCGCGAGCACCTCCGGTGTCCATTCACCCTCATGCGCCATCAGGCGGTTGTTGATGTTGGTCTTGGTCTCAGCCACCTTCTTCATGGCCTCGCCGGCGTTGCCAAAGCGTTCGTCTTTCATGGCCACCATGTTCTGGAACATGTTCAGGGCCTTCATGCGCACGGCGTCGTCCGCCAGGGTAAAGTTGTATTTCTTGGCCTTGGCCGCCCGCTCGTAGATTTCCAGCAGCTCCTCTGCGGAATAATCGTCAATATGGATCCGGTGCGAGAAACGGCGCGGCAGACCGGGATTGGCCTTGAGGAAATCGTCCATCTCCTTGGGATACCCGGCGCAGATGACCACGAATTTGCCGGCCTCGTTCTCCATGCGCGTCATCAGGGTCTCCAGGGCTTTTTTACCCTCCGAAGAGGTTCCGCGGCCGGTTTCGTCCACCGGATTCAGGCCATAAGCCTCGTCGATGAACAGGATGCCGCCCATGGCCTCCGTAATGGCGGCGTCCATCACCTTGGCCGATTCGTTGTTGTACTGGCTGATAATGTCTTTGGGCTCCTTTTTGGTAACGTGGTCCGTGGACGTGACGCCCAGCGCATAGAAGATTTTGCCCAGCGTATTGGCTACGGACGTTTTACCCGTTCCGGGATTACCGGTGAGGATGAAGTTGAACTTGGTAAGGCCTTCTGCGCCCTCCCCCAGCTCCACGAGCCGCTTTTGCACGGCAATCTCCTGTGCAATGCGGCGGATGGCATCCTTCACGGCGTTCATGCCCACGAAGCGGTCCATCTCCTTCATCACTTCCTCCACCGAGAGTTCCTTGGTGGCTTCCTCCCCTACCAGGTCTGCGTAGGTGAGGACATCGTCTGTAGCGCCCCGGGACCGATGACGGGTAACGGCGGCGTCAAACAGGTTCCGCACCTCGCGGGCATTGCCAAACGTATCGGTCCGTTTCAGGTACATGCGCTCAAACACCTTGGGAGCCATTTCATCGGCCTTGGCATCCAGCGTAAAACGGACCGGTTCGCCGTTCCGGGTCTCCCCGTTGCGGACCAGGAACATCCGGAACACCTGCTCCAGTTCCTTAGCGCTATAGTCCGGGAAGTCGATGGTGACGTTGCAGCGGGACGGGATGCCCGGGTTCATGCGCACAAACTCCGCCATTTCCCTGGTGTAGCCCGCCATGATGCACACAAACTCCCCTTTGCGGTTCTCCAGCAGGTTCAGGAGCGTATTCACGGCATCCATGCCAAAGCTTCCCTTTTCACCGCTGCCGCCGTTGAGGGCATAGGCCTCGTCAATGAACAGCACGCCGCCCATGGCCTTGTTCACGTAATTCTTCACATTGGCCTCTGAGTCGCCTACATACTGGCCGATAAAGTCCTTGCCGGAAATTTCCACAAACTGGCCCGTGGGAAGCGCCCCAATGGCATTGAGGACCTCTCCGAATTTGCGGGCAAAGGTGGTTTTGCCGGTGCCGGGATTGCCGGTGAAGATATAATGGTCCGTGAGGAGCTTTTCCTTCATGCCCCCCTCTTTCCGGGCTTTGACGTTTCGCACGATATCTCGGATTTTGTCCTTCACGCCCTGCAGGCCGATATATTGATCCAGTTCTGCGAGAACCTCCTCTTCGCTCTTGGGAATAAAGCACTTTCCGGAGTCGATGTCCTGCTCTTCAATGGTCTTACTGCCGCGGGAAGCCGCATTCACAAAAAGGGTTTCGGCCACCATTTCCGACAAGTGCCCGTTACTGTAGCCCACCTCCGTCTGGCGCATGTACCAGGCAAAATGGGTGGAGAGTTTTTGGAGGGCGGGCTCGGAGCACTTCACCTTGTATTTCTCCTCCAACAGTTCCGTGGTGAGCCGGGTAAGGTCTTGGGTGGTGAAGGCATCCAAATGAAACTCAAACTCGAACAGGCTGTGTTCCGCCTTGTTGTGGGCCAGAAACTCCAGCATGTCGTTGAGCATGCCGCAGAGCAGGACAACGGGCGCGCCTTCCGTGCCGTGCATGCGTCGAAAGAGCTTGTCCAGCTGGTTCACTTCCTTGGCCCGGGTGGTGGGAAGAAGTTTCTGGGCGTTGGTGATGACCAGAATCCCCTCCTTAAGGGCCGCAATGTTCTTGTCAAAGTCGGAGGCGAAATCGCCCCAGTCTGCAGCATCCACTATGCGGGGCGCCTGCTTCACCACACCGGCGGCAAGCATCTTGGAGGAAACCAGTTGTGCCACAAAGTTCTTGCCCGTGCCGGAATCTCCCAGGATAAGGCTGTCCATCCCGATCCGGGTACCGCCGGCCAGGTTGGCCTTGGCCACCTTGAGCTTTTTATCCAGCTGGTCCAGCTGCGGCACCAGGGAGTCTTTGGCGATGAGGCCCTTCTGGGTGCTTTCCACAGCCAGGGCTTCTCCGCAAAATCGGCAGTATTTGGCTTCCGGGCGGTTATTCTTTCCGCATTTGTTGCAATTCATAGGCTTTCTGATTCATGCTGTTGATGGTCTGAGTATCGGCAATGCCGGTTTCCGGAAGGCCGTTTGCTTTCTGGAAGGCTTTTACCGCCTTTTTGGTGGCCGGGCCGTAGGTGGGGCTGGGAGTCCCTACAAAATAGCCGGCCTCCTTGAGGAACTGCTGCATGGTTTTCACATCCTCGCTCCGGGTACCGGGTTCCAGGCTTTCCACCTGGAGGAGAGACGGGGCTTCCGGCTGCTCCACCTGCTCCTGTTTCTGGAACAGGGGCCTGGACAGCCGGCCAAAACGCTCACTCTTGGGGACCAGCAGGCTGAAGGCGAACAGCACCCACACCGCGCCGATAAAAACCAGCACGAAGAGGCGCCGGCGCTTGAGGTCATCCTTCCAATTGGCGATTTGGTCGTCGTCGAAGGCACCGTTCAGGGAAGAATCGAAGCTGGTATCGTTGCTGAACGCGTAATAGAGCGGTTCCAGGACTTTTTCGTCGAAGCCGGGCTTGGTGAACTTCCGGGCCATGCGCGCGTAAGGGCTGGGACTGAATAAGGTTTTGATACTGAAGTAGATGAGCACCGCCAACACAATGGCGGCGAACAAATACAGGACAAATCCGCCCAGGAACTTGACGATGACCCAGATGATGGCCGCCAGGATGCCGCCGGCGATGAGCGAACTCAGGCAGCCGACGTCCTCCGTGTCGCTGGTGAAGAACACCACAATGCCCAGCAGGAACCCGAGGGTCCAGACAAAGTTGGACAGGCGGAGGCCGGAGGTGTCCAGGATGGGGTTCTCGATGATGGAGAACACCAGCATGGTAAGGAGAATGAGGGCCGGGATGACGGCCAAGGCAATGGTGCCCACATACTGGAGCACGCTCCTTGCAGCCAGGCCCCGGATGCGGCCCTTCCCGTCCGAGAGGATGCGGTCTGCCTCCTTCCGGGCCTCGTCGAAGCGCTGCACGGGCTGTAGGGTATCGTCTATCCGCCTGAGGTCCTCCAAGTAGTCTTTCAGCCGTTTTTCATAGGCGAACGGGGCCGATAAATCCGCGTCCGGATCCTCGTGGTGGTGCACCGCCAAAAAGCCCTGGAGTCCCCCTTTTTTATATTCTTCCCGCAGCTGCTTGGAGCTGTGCGAAAAAACCTGGGAGAGCGTAGTTGCGCTGTCTCCGCTTTTCACAAAGTCGTAAAAAGGCGTGCAGCCAAAGCCTTTTATGGTCTTCATGCAGGAGACCTGCGCATCGTAGAAATTATCGTCCTTGGGCTGGCACTTATTCTGAAAATCTGCGCTGGTCCTGTCCGTACAGTACAAAAACCACTGTTTTTGATTAACGAACCGGTCCCCTTTTGTGTCAAAGAAGCTGGTAATATAATGATACGAACCCGGCTCCAGGAAATCCATAAAGAAGAGCATTTCCAGCTCATGGGGAATATAGGCCTCGTAAGGATGGACTTTTCGGCCGGGACCGCTATCCTTATCATTGTACATCAGGGTGTAGGCCATGTTGAGGATCCTGCCGATAGCGGGCCCTGTCATGGCGTAGTATGGGTTGGACGGGTCATTGATGAGCGTAATGTCCGACAGCGGATCTATTGTCTGTACCCGGAGGCACGCGGTTTCAAGGTCGTTGCCGTCCCCTGCCGACCGGCTCACGGGGAGGCGCAGGTTCTTGTTTCTCACGCGCGCCCATTCCTCGAAGTACCAGGAGGCAATCAGGTTGACCGTGTCTTTGTCCGGGAAGGCATCGTTGCAGAAATTGCTCACGTCCTTGAGGGTGCGTACGTCCCGCTCAAGATGCGCTCCGGTCTCCCTTACTGTTCCCTTGAAAGGCAGCGTTGAGCCGGGATTCAAGATAAACATGGCGGCAAAGACACCCTTTTCCTGGTCGTGTGGATAGCGGACATCCACAATGTCCTCCATCTCCATCACCAGCTCCGGATAAGGCGCCAGCCACTTTTCGATCTTGCCGCTGTAGAGGTATTTCTTGGCAAGGTCTATATCGTCGGCCATGCACTCGGAGAGTTCCTTGGGCGTGTTGGCTATCAGGTGTTTGGAGGCGTTATAGGTGATGTTCAGGTCCTCGATGATCTCGTCTTCCTCTACCGGGACCTCTTCCCCGTTCAGGGTTTTTTCTATCTCTTCCCAGGCCCAGCGCTTGGCCGGGTTCCGGATGAGCAGGCCGCGGCAAATCCGGGAGAGCGGATCCGGCATATCGGCGGGGATGGCCAGGCGGCCTTTCACCTTGTCAAAAGCAAGCTGTTGCTCGGCCATGAACGCGCCCTCCCCCATCCAAAGGGAGAGGATGGTCATGCCCAGCGAATAAAAATCGGCCTTGGGAGTGAGCTCAATGTAGGTTTTGTCCAGGATGGTGACGGTGTCCGTATACACCTCCGGGGCGGCATAAATGGGGGTACGGAGCTGCTGGGTGGCACATTTGCCGTCCTTGTCCAGGAGGTCCGCGATGCCAAAGTCGCACAGGACGGTGGACATTTTTTGCCGGTCTTTAATAAGGATGTTGGCGGGCTTTACATCTTTGTGCAGGACACCGGCCGCATGCAGTTTATCCAGGGCCATGGCCGTGTTGAGGACAATCGCAAGAATCCATTCTGCATTGCCTTTGAGGCCGGCCTTGGCCACATTTCCCTCCGGGTAGTAGGCCATGAGTTCATAATCCTCGGCATACTCCACCAGCTCCACCGTATAGCCCTTTGGAAGGCTCTTAACGGCCGACAGCACGGCCTGGTTGGCCTTGAAGCCCGGGTTAAAGCGTTTGAGGGCATAGTCCCGCCGGCCATCTGTCACCAGGTACAGGATGCCTTCGGAGCCATTGTCGATTACCTTTTTTACGGTAAGGCTGCGACTGCCCGCCTGAACGGATTCACCGGGCGCATACGGCGTGGGGCCGCCCAGAGGAGGCACAGCGCCTTCCGCGCCGGGCGCCGTGGCCGTCTTCTGGATGGAAGCGGTCTTCTGCGGTGCCGTAGCCGTCTTCTGCGGTGCGGCAGCCGTTTTCTGCAGGTCGTTCAAATCCACCATACCCTATTGCCTTTTATAGACTTTCTTCTCTACCCTGGTGATGCAGAGTTCTGCGCCTTCCGTGCCCTCTTCCACCACCTGCATGGAGTCACAGGTTACCCAATGGCCGCCGAATTCCGCAACGCAGCACTCTGAGGGGTTGTTGTGAAGGACGTTGCACTCATTGCATACCCAGCCCATTGTTTCCGTCACTTTGATCCCCCACCAGCGCTCTTCCATCACTTCCATCATGGCCACTTTGCGGGCCGTGTAGTAGTTGCGCTGCTCCTGAGGGGTCATACCCGCCGGCGGAAGCATCTCTTCCATCACCTTGTTGGCGTCTTCTATGGCTTGCCGGTATTCCGAGAGGATTTCTTCCCGGCTGCGGCCTATTTTGCGGCTGGTGACTTTGGGTTTCTCCGCGGCCGTGAAGCCCACCTTGGCCATGAGGGCTTTCAGGCGGATTTCTGCCTCTGTGGGTTCTTCCGGGGTGCCGTCTTCCGGCGTGCCGGCCGTTTCCAGTTCCGCTTCCAACTGGGCTATTTTCACCAGCAGCCGGGCCGTCTCAAGGACCTTGGGGTCCTGTTTGGCTTTTTCCACCGCACGGCGGGCCGCCTTGGAGAGCGGCTGGCCGCACTGGCGGCAGAAAGGACGGAAATTGCGGATGTGGCAGGCCGGGCATTCCACGCCGTCCGCGGGCATGCCGCATTCCGGACAATCGATGTCTGAGGGGCTCATGGGGGCACCGCAAAAGGTGCAATACGATGCCAGCTTGCCGCCGCAAACCGGACAGATTTCGTAGTCCGGGCGGTCCAGTGCCGCACCGCAATGGGGACACTTGAGGGGTGCGTCCTTCTCCTGATGCTGCGGCTGTTCCGCCTGCCGGGTGGCGGTCCTTTCCCGCTCCCGGGCTTTAAGATTCTCCTCCATAGACCTAAAATTACTCACTGTTTACAAATATAAATGATTTCGCTCAACAATACAATTGTTTCCCGGATTAAAAAAAATCACTATCTTTGAAAGAACAAACACAACACGCCATGTCACAGATGCTCACCTACCCAGGGTTTTCCGTGGTTTTCATCCAGACTTTCTCCGTGCACCACACCAAGGAGTTCATCCTGCCGCAATATGGCGTCCAGGACAGAAACTTTGCAGACTACGACCAGTCCCGCGGCGTGTACATAGAAAAGGCAGATGCCCTGCAGGTGCCCATCGCCATGGTGGAGCGGGATATCGAGAACCAGATCTTTGTCCTGCCGCAAAAAACATCGGCCCAGGAAAATGTGCGCCGATACAGCCTCAGGGGCTTTGATTTCACCATGCCCATCGTGCCCGCCCCGGACGAGTCCATCTATGAGGCCACTCTCAAGGGCCACTGCAACGTGGAGATGAACCTGTTCTTTGGCCATACCGTGAGCATCACTTACCGCTTCCTCTTCGACGGCCACGCCTGCCAGCTGTCCCGTCCGGTTACCACGGACCACATCATCGCTTTTCTGAGCAACTGGCTCAGCGCGGAATTCTGGTCCAGGGAAGAAGGCAGCGACAAAACCGGCATCGACTACGAAACCCATTTTGCCGTGGACGCCATCTGGCTGGACGCCATGGGCAATCCGCTGGATAAGCCGGAAGCCGTCGGGAACCTTGGCACCGGCCGCAGCTTTGACGCCGTGGCCCTCCGCTACAAAAACTTCATCTACCAGCATTGCTCCCGTTTCAAGGAAGACACTCCGCTCGCGGAGCGAAAGCGCCTCCTGCGCCGCTGGACGCCCGGTTCCTTCTCCGTGGACAACGACCTCCACTACGCCATGGTGGACGTCTGGGAAAACATTCAGCATCTGGAGCCGGACGGCACAGACCTCTTTGCGTCAGACCGCACAGACCGTCTTTCAGAGGCAGAAATTATCGACCATATCCGGGAGGAACACAAGAACGAGCTCATCGGCCTGCTGTCCCTGTACCCGGAAGAATGGCCCTACCGGGATCCGGCCGCGTATGATGAAGTGTGCGGGGAAAACATCGCTATTGACACGGACGACCTTGTCCTTGCCGGCAGCAGCCTGTGCGTGGTCATCGGGACCTACGGCCGCCGGGGCGCCGGAGAAGAAGGCGTCAACTGGGTGGAGCACCTCAAGGAGCGCGCCCACTATCATGTCTCGTGGCCGGAATACCTCCTGATCCTGCAAATGATCCTGGCCAAGAAGTATGTCATCGGCCTGGCCACGGATACGGTGGTGCTGTCCACCCTCGACGCAGAGAAAAAGTCGTCCCAGGACCTGATTGGCGCCAACGCTGCCCTGTCCATGCGCCTCACCCGGATGGTCACCCAGCTGGACGTGGTCAAGTACTCCAAGTTCCCCTCGCACAAGGTCATGTTCGACCGCACCACCGCCCGTCTGGGGCTGGGAGAGGACTATGAGCGCCTGTCCTCCCTCATGGAAAACGTAGATAACAGCCTGCACAACCTGTCGGACTACAAGTCCATGCGCAGCGAGTTCCTCCTGAACATTATCCTGGCCATCATTTCCGTTGCGTCCACCTTCGAACTGTTCTTCCAGGAAGACGAAATGCCTTTCCTCACCTACTTCGGATTCGAGAGCAACCGCCTCTCTGCCATTGTGCTGGCCGCGGTTGCCTGCGTCACCATATTTGCCCTGCTGCTGGTGCTCACCAATTCCATCAGGAGCATCTGGGAGAGAATTAAATCACTTTTTAGCTATGAAGATTGAGTTTGCCACTGCGCAAGACGCTCCGGCGCTTGCCGATATTTTCTTTTCTCATCTTGCCGCCCACCCGGAATACATCTCCCACGGAGAAATGCAGATGGGCGTGGGCGAAGGAGTTATCCGGGACGGCGTACTGGTAGCGCAAACCGCCCCCGACGGCCGTCAAAAATGGATGAAGTACATCCTGTTACACATTGAGAATGAGGAACTTGCAAGGGTCTGGAAGGCCGTATCGGACCAAGGAGAAATCGTGGGCTTTGTAGTGGCCGATATCGAGGAGGACGGAGATGCTCCCTTTGGGATGGTCTGCGACGTCCTGGTCAAGGAGGCATGCCGCGGCTGCGGCGCCGGAGAGGCGCTGCTGCAAACGGCCATCGCCTGGCTCCGCGGGCGCGGTGTCAGCGGCATCTACCTGGAATCCGGCAAAAACAACCATGCCGCCCACCGCTTCTTCGAAAAACGCGGCTTCACCCACATCTCGGAAATCTACAAGCTCGTGTGAGCGCCTACTCCACGTTAAAGGAATACTTGCGGATGGGTTCCTTGGTCTGGTCCGCCAGCTTCATGGCGCTGGTGGAGAGGACTTTCTGGAGGGTGAGGGAATACTGGGCGGTGACGGTGTCCTTCACCTGGTCGTAGAAGGCGTCGGCGGCCTTTTCCACATTCTCGAAGGTGCTGGCGCGATTGTAAATGAAGGCATAGGGCGACGCCCCGGCGGCCTTGTAGGCGGCCTCGTCCAGGAGTTTGCCCATGGCCGCCCCGGCCACGCTGTCCTGCAGCTCCTCAAAATCGGTCACCTCCGTGTACATGTACACCCAGTTGTTCACGGTTTTTGAACAGGCGCTAAGCACCAAAGCAGCAGCCAGGGCCGGTATAAGCCACTTTTTCATCCTTATTTCTCCAGTCTGGCCTTGGCGTAATCCAAGGTGAGGGTGAACGTTTTCTTATGGGACGACGGAGCCTCGAACATGGCATCCGCCATCACTTTTTCACAGATGCTCCGGAGGCCGCGGGCGCCCAGCTTGTTCTTGAGGGCGGTGTCCACAATGAGGTCCATCACGGCCGGCTCAATCTCCAGCTTGATGCCGTCCAGCTCGAACATCTTCTGGTACTGCCGCAGGAGTGCGTTCTTGGGCTCCGTGAGAATCCGCTTCAGGGAGTCCCGGTCCAGCTGGTCCAGGTAAGTAATGACCGGCAGACGTCCTACAATCTCCGGAATAAGGCCATAGGCCCTGAGGTCCATGGCATCCACATACTCCAGGAGGTTGTCTTTGTCGATGCGCTGCTTTTCCTCCGCGCCGAAGCCGATAATCTGGGTATTCTTCCGGAGGGCGATATGCCGCTCAATGCCCTCGAAGGCACCGCCGCAGATGAACAGGATATTCTGCGTATTGACGTGGATGAACTCCTGCTCCGGATGCTTGCGTCCCCCCTTGGGCGGCACATTCACGATGCTGCCCTCCAGGAGTTTGAGCATGGCCTGCTGCACGCCTTCGCCGGAAACGTCGCGCGTAATGGAAGGATTGTCGCTCTTGCGGGCAATTTTGTCTATCTCGTCGATGAATACAATCCCCCGCTCTGCCTTCACCTGGTCAAAATCGGCCTCCTGCAAAAGGCGCGTGAGGATGCTTTCCACATCCTCGCCCACGTAACCGGCTTCCGTAAGCACCGTGGCGTCCACGATGGTAAACGGCACGTCCAGCATCTTGGCGATGGTGCGGGCCAGCAGCGTTTTACCCGTACCGGTGGGACCCACCAACAGGATGTTGCTCTTTTCCAGTTCCACTCCGTCATCGGTCTTCTCGATGAGGTTGTGCTGCACGCGTTTGTAGTGGTTATACACGGCCACCGCCAACACTTTTTTGGCGCGGTCCTGCCCAATCACATACTCATCCAGGTACGCTTTGATTTCCTGCGGCTTGGGTGCCTTGCCCAGTTTGGGAGCCGGACCGGCGGCCTTTTTCTGGCCCCCTTCCAGTTCCTCTACATACTGGGCGGCCAGTTTGGCGCAGTCCGAGCAAATAAACCCGTCCATCCCTTGCAGCATGAAAGGGACTTCTGCGTCTGTCCGTCCACAAAAGACACAACGACTACCCCGTGACGATACTTTCTTAGCCATTAGCGGGCTCTTTTACGAAGAATTTCATCGACCATGCCGTACGCGAGGGCTTCCTCTGCGCTCATCCAATAGTCGCGTTCGCCGTCCTGGGCCACCTTCTCATAGGGCTGACCGCTGTGCTGGGCAATGATATTGAACAGTTCCGTACGGGTTTTCTCAATTTCTTTAGCAGCAATAAGGATTTCCGTGGCCTGGCCCTGGGCACCGCCCAGCGGCTGATGGATGAGCACGCGGGAGTGCGGGAGCACGCTGCGTTTGCCCTTTTCACCGGCGCACAGTAGCACGGCGCCCATGCTGGCGGCCATGCCCGTGCACACGGTAGCCACGTCCGGCTGCACCAGCTGCATGGTGTCGTAGATGCCCAGGCCACTGGTTACCTGCCCGCCGGGGGTGTTCAGGTACATGGTGATATCGGCATGGGAATCGTTGGACGCCAGGAACAGCAGCTGGGCCTGGATGATGTTGGCCACATCGTCGTCGATGGGAACCCCCAGGAAGATGATGCGATCCATCATCAGGCGGCTAAACACGTCCATCTGGGCCACATTGAGCTTGCGCTCCTCGGTGATGGTAGGGTTGATGTAACCGTCTACCACGGAGCTATAACGAGAGAGGGTCATCGAACTGATGCCCCTCCCCTTCACTGCAAATTTTTCAAAATCTGTCATAAGACTTACTTAAGTTCACGGAACTTGTCCTGGGAGATTTTCTTGGTCTGGAGGGTTACTTCCTCGCGGACCTTGGCGATGGCGGCATTGTCTTCGCACTGCTCTTCCAGGCGACGGTACTGATTCTGGTCCTGGAGGACGTTCTCTGCGGAGCTCTTGATGATATTCTCCGGAACGCCGGCCATACCGTACATGGCATACTGGTAGGCAACAAAGCTCTCTGCTGCGGCCTGGATATCCTCACGGGACACCTTAAGGCCGAACTTTTGCATAATGTAACCGCGAACCAGCTGCCACTTGAAGTCCTCGATGAAGGCGGGGAATTCTTTCTCCACCTGTTCTGCGGTGAACTTGCCCTCGTTGGCATAGATGAGCCAGCGCTTGAGGAAGGCTTCCGGCAGTTCCAGTTTGGCCTTCTCTACATAGAACTTACGGACATCGGCGCCAAAACGATAGTTGGCTTCCTGCTCGTGGGAGGCTTTGATGCGCTCCTCAATCTTTTCCTCGAACTGCTCCGGAGTGGTTACAGCGTCCTTTCCGAAAATTTTGTCGTAGGTTTCCTGGTTTTCCTCTGCGGCCACATAAGTTTTCACATTCACCACGGTGAAGGTGAACATCGGGTTCAGGCTTTCCAGCTGGGCTTTGTCCACCTTGAGCATGGCGGCGCGGTCCGTCTCATTGGTAAAGGCGGCATTCACGTCCAGCTCAAAGGAGTCCCCGGCTTTTTTGCCGATGAACGCGCCACGGGCTTCCTCGGCCACATTGGCAATGCTCACATACACGCCTTCTGCCTTATGGCCTTCGTTGGCAATGTCGGCCACAATGTAGTCGTTCTCACCGGCTTTCTTGCCTTCCTGCAGGGAACCGTACTGCTGGAGCAGCTGCTCCTTCTGGGCTTTCTTCTCCGCAGCGGTGATGTTGATTTCGTAATACGGGAGTTTGTCGTTCTTGTTCACCTCGAAGGTGAGTTCCGGAGTCTGGGCCAGGTCGAACTTGAAGGTGAAGTCCTCGCCGGCCTTCCAGGACAGCTGGGGCTGGTCCTCGGCGGGAAGGGGCTCGCCCACCACGCGGATTTTCTCCTCGTTGATGAATTTGTCCAGCTGTTCGGACACGATGCCGTTCACGCTCTCATACAAGGCCTGGTCACCGTACATGCGCTGGATAAGGCCCATGGGAGCCATTCCGCGGCGGAAACCTTTGATATCGGCCTTGCGCTTGTACTCGTTCAGGCGCTTGTGAAGCGGCTGCTCATAATCTGCAGCGGCAATCTCGATGGTCACCTGATAGTTCAGGGCATCTGCTTGGGTTTTGCTTACGTTCATACTATAGATTGTGTTATATTTTCATACAAGGGGCGCAAAGATAGTAAAAAAAAGCCGAAGAATCAACCCTTCCGCTTGGGATAGGCCACCCGGGAGTGGTACATCTGCTGCAAATAGGTCTTGAGCATGCGTTTCATGAGGTTGAGGTCGTGCAGGGTGATGTCGGCATCCTCCAGCTGGCCGGCCTTTTCCTTCCCGGCCACAATGCCTTCCACAAAGCGGTCGCAGGACTCCGGAGAAAAATCCTTGAGCGTGCGGGAGGCGGCCTCGATGGAATCGCACACCATCAGGATGACCTGCTCCTTGGTGGTGGGTTTCTGTCCGTGATAGAAGAAATCGGCCACGTCCGAAGGGTCCCCGCCATCGTTCAGGTATTTGTTCATGAAGTAGGCGGTGCTGGATGTTCCATGGTGGGAATTGATGAATCCGCGAATTTCCTGCGGCAGGCGGTGCTCCTCCGCGATGCTCAGGCCGTCATCCACGTGACGGATAATGTCCTGGGCGCTCTCCTTCGGCGTTTTCCCCTCATGGTACTTCTCCGCGCCGGGCGTAGCGGACTGGTTTTCCACAAAGCACAGCGGATTGGCCATTTTGCCAATATCGTGGTACAGCGCCGCCGCCCTGAGCAGAGGCACATCGGCGTCGGTGGCACGTCCTACGGCGTCTACCAGGTTCATCACCTGCAGGGAGTGCTGGAAGGTTCCAGGGGCTTTCTGGGCCAGCTCCTGCAAGAGCGGATTGCTGGTGTCGGCCATCTCTATCAGGCGCGTGCTGGAAACCAGGTTGAAGATTTTCTCGAACAGGTAAATGAGCGGATACAGGGCCACGGTGGCCATGGAACCCACGAAAATGAGGGCCAGGTCTGCCCACCAGGTGGCGGTGCTGCCCACATCGATGAAGCGGAAGCCCAGGTATACCAGGATTTCCACCCCAAAGATAATGGCCGCGTTCAGGAACTGCCGCCAGCCCTTGCTGAAGTAGCCAAATGTTTCCACCGTTACCGAGCCGGCTGTCAGGAACATCACAAAGAGTTCCATGCCGTTGCCGCAGAAGATAAGGAGCGGCAGCAGCAGCACGATGTACAGCGGAAACACCTGCTTTTTCCGGAAGAACGCCAGCATATAGAGGGCGAACACCGGGAACGGCACCATGTACATGAGGGAGGGCGACAGGCGCACCATCAGGAACGTCACGATGGCCGCCAGGAGGAAAATACTGAGCAGGAAAAGGTAACGGGCGGGCCGGTCAAAGACAAAACGGGCGGTGAAATGAATCACCAGATACAGGATGACAACCAGCGAAAGCGCCAGCAGAATATTCCCAAGATACAGGAAAATACGCGGGCCGGCATAGCCGTACACATGGTTGTATTCCTCCTTATAGCTGTCCAGGATCTGGGCGATTTCCGCCGTCACGATTTCCCCTTTGGAAACAATTTTTTCGTCCGCCTTCACATAGCCCAGGGTGGGCGATACATAGTCGTCTGACTCGGCATGGGTGAGCTCCGTCATGGCTTTGTCGTACAGGAGATTCGGGACGATGACATCGTACAGCCCCGTGCGGCGGAACAGCGAATCCAGGTTCACCGAGGGGTAGGTTTTGGCCAGCAGTGCCACCAGCTGGTCCCGGGCGTCCGACACCTTATACACCTCCGTGCGCGGGTACTGGACCGCCCGCTTGTTCTTCTGGATATAAATGAGGTTATCCGAAACCTGCGCGCTCCCCTGCTCCATTTTCACTTTGCCGTCCGAGATGACGCCCTTGGCGTAAATGTCGCCCAGGCGGGCAATCAGGCTGGGGCGCAGCCGGTTGTAGGCGCCCATATCTACGCTTTGCGCGTTTTTTACCACGGCGCTTGTCACCTCGTCCGAATAACGGTAGAAGGGAATGACGATGGTGCCGGCTTCGTCCCGCTCTGCCTGGAGCTGCTCGTCCGTTTTCAGGATGGGGAAATCGAACTCCGAGATAAGGGTCTCGTACGGCCAGGGGGTTCCTTTCTTGTAGTCATAATTGAATTTCGCGGTCCTGGGCATCAGAAGCACCAGGACTGCGAACATAATCACCAGCGGAGTTAACCTCCAGACGGGAATATTAGGCGTCGATATTTGCATAATGCGCGTTTTCTTCGATGAAGGCGCGGCGCGGCGGAACATCGTCTCCCATGAGCATGGAGAAGGTACGTTCCGCATCCGCAGCATTTTCGATGGTAATCTGGCGGAGCACACGGCGAGCCGGATCCATGGTGGTTTCCCACAGCTGTTCGTCGCTCATTTCACCCAGACCTTTGTACCGCTGTACGGTAACGCCTTTGTCCGAGCCGCGGCCCAGTTCTGCGGTGGCTTGCTCACGCTGGGCATCCGTCCAGCAGTAGCGTTCCTCCTTGCCCTTCTTTACCAGGTAAAGCGGCGGCGTAGCCAGATACACATAGCCGTTTTTGATAAGGTCGAACATGTAACGGAAGAAGAAGGTGAGGATGAGACAGGCGATGTGCGAGCCGTCCACATCCGCATCGGTCATGATAATCACCTTGTGATAGCGGAGTTTGCTCAGGTCCATGTGCTTTTCTCCGGATTCGTCTTCCTGGGCCACCGTGACGCCCAGCGCCGTGTAAATGTTGCGGACCTCCTGGCTCTCGAAGGCACGGTCCTGGGCGGCTTTTTCCACGTTCAGGATTTTACCACGCAGAGGAAGGATGGCCTGGATTCTGCGGTCACGGCCCTGCTTGGCCGTACCGCCTGCAGAGTCTCCCTCTACCAGGAAGAGTTCGCACTTCTCCGGATCATGGTCGGAGCAGTCTGCCAGTTTGCCGGGCATGCCGGCGCCGCCCATGGGGGTTTTGCGCTGCACCATTTCGCGGGCCTTGCGGGCTGCGGCACGGGCCGTAGCGGCCAGCACAATCTTTTCCACGATGGTTTTGGCCTCCTTGGGGTGTTCCTCCAGGTATTGGTCCATGGCAGTCGCCGTGGCCTGGGAAACGGCAGAAGTAGCCTCCGGGTTGCCCAGCTTGGTTTTGGTCTGGCCCTCGAACTGCGGTTCCGCCACTTTCACGGAAATGACGGCGGTAAGGCCTTCCCGGAAGTCCTCCGGGCTCAGTTCTCCTTTGAACTTGGCCAGCAGGTTGTTTTTCTCTGCATAGTTTTTCAGGGAACGGGATAGGCCCATCTTGAAGCCCTGCAGGTGGGTACCGCCTTCAATGGTGTGGATGTTGTTCACATACGAGTAGATTTTCTCGCTGAAGCCGGTATTGTATTGGAGAGCAATGTCGATGGGAATCACCTTGTCCGAGGACACCGTAATGGGGTCCGGGATGAGCTTGGGAGCGCCGGCATCCAGGTAATCGATGAACTCCTTGAGGCCTTCCTCCGAATAGAACGTGTCTGTGCGGAAAGCCATGATGCCGGTGGCCTTGCGCTCGCCGTCCTCGCTGGTGATGAACTGCTCCACCTTCTCCCGCTTGTCCGTGAGGGTGATGCGGATGCCCTTGTTCAGGTACGCCAGCTCACGCAGGCGGTTGGCAAGGGTATCATATTTATACACGATGGTCTGTGTGAAGATGGTGGCGTCCGGATGGAAGGTGATGGTGGTACCAGTATCCTGTGCCTCGCCCACTACCTGCACCGGCGTGAGGGGCTTGCCCTTGGAATACTTCTGCACAAAGATTTTGCCCTCACGGTGAATTTCCGCAATAAGGAGGTCGCTCAGGGCATTTACGCAGGAAACGCCCACGCCGTGCAGACCGCCGGAAACTTTATAGCTATTTTTGTCGAACTTACCGCCGGCGTGCAGCACGGTGAGCACCACTTCCAGGGCGCTGCGATGTTCTTTCTCATGCATGCCTGTAGGGATACCACGACCATTGTCCTGTACGCGGATGGAATTGTCTTCCAGAATTTGGACATCTATGCCATTGCAGTAGCCGGCCATGGCTTCATCGATACAGTTGTCTACCACCTCATACACCAGGTGATGCAGACCGCGCTCGCCTACGTCTCCAATATACATGGACGGGCGCTTGCGGACGGCCTCCAAGCCTTCCAGCACCTGGATACTGTTTGCGGAATACTGCTGTTCCGCCATTTTCATCTGATCTTCTGACATTCTATTTTTTACTTAATTTTTACCAACTAATCGGTGCAAAAACACCTACTTTCCAAATCATACAAAATTAGTGAAAATTATACAAAAAAACAAGCCCCTTGTCTGCGACAAGAGGCTGTTTTATAAAGAATTTTTTCCTAGATACTGAAGGTGGCGCCCACAGTGAAGTAAATACCCTGTTCCGCATACAGGGGAACCCGCTGAATAGCCTGGTTCAGGAGGTTTGCGCCCTTTACCCACAGACCCAGCTGACGGGTCATCTGGAAGTTGGCCTGAACGCCCAAATCCACAAAGCCGGGAACCTTTACCGGGCCGGGCATAGCGGAACGGCCTTCTACCACAACGCCGGCCTGAATACGGCCGCCCCAGTTATAGAACGCGTGTCCCGTAGCCTTGAACGGCGTCGGTGCAAACAGCGTTTCAGTGAATTTGGGGATAATGGTGTAGCCATAGTAGATATTGGCTCCCACGTCCAGTCTTTCGCTCTTCCAACCCAGATCTGTCATCACATAGAACGTGTGGAGCGGGCTGGCGTAACCCACGATGGGAAGCCCGCCATACGGATGGGAGATACCCCAGGTCCAGGCGTTTTCGTCCCACTTGTAGCCAATGCGAACATCGTAATGGAAGCGGGAGGCAATGTTACCCCTGGCACCCAGCGCCGCATTCACACGGGTAATCATATTGTCCGTCTGCCACTGGGCTCCACGAATGAAAGGATTCAGGCCCAGGAGTTTATCGTAAGAAATCAGGTTGTCCCCGCCGGTGGCCTGGAAATACATGGCTGCCACATCCTGGGCCAATTTGAAGGTAATGTGCACATCCGGGAAAACAATGCCGCCGGCATGCGGACTGAAAGTCTTGTCCGAACGGAAGAGGAAGCCCACTTTCACGCCCAGTTTCATGCTGAACCGTCCGGTATTGAGCAGATAATGCGGGATAAACCCTACATTGCCCACATAGCCATTGTGCTGCGCCGCGGCGCCGTCACCCTGCCCCACCGTCTCTGCGAACAAGCCCATGAGCACATGGTGCCTGCCCAGGTTGGCCCCCATGGTGGCGTCCGTTACGGTGTGCAGCTCATGGAAACCCTGTGAGCCGATATAGGCCACGCGCGTTCCGGCGTTATACTCAAACGCACTGGCCGGTGCGCTTTTTACACGGGCCTGCAGCTGCCACAGGTTATTGGAGAAGTCCACACCGGTGACATCCGTCGCCGTGGTGTTCTTGTACTTGAAATCGGCCATAAACGTGCCGCCGGTCCAGGTGTAAAGGGCGTCTGCGCCAAGGGACGAATGCAAATCCTTGCCGGCGCGGGTGGTGCCGTCCGGAAGGAGCAGCTTATCCTGCACCGTTATGTTACGGTACTTGCCGATATAGGAATGATGGTCTCCGTACACGTTCAGGCGGAAATTTCCCTTGCGGACAGGCGACCACACCACGGTGGCCTCCGGGTGGAAACCATAGCCCGCACCCAGGCGAACAAACAGCGTTCCTTCGTCCGAGGGGCGCGGCTGGGGCCGCAGCTGCACCAGGTAAGGCTTAAACTCATAAGAGCCCTGATACGGCGTATTGCGCACGCTGTAGTCCATGTCCAGGTTAAAGCTGTACACGGAGTCCGGCACGGCAAGGAGCTGCGCGGGTTTTTCGATGCCGCTGGCCTCCCGGGTGTAGGTATTGGTTACCTCCACGACAGGATTCAGGTTTTGGGCAAAGAGGCCGGCGCTGACACAGAGCGCGGCGGCGGTTATGACAAGTTTTTTCATACTTCTACTGCAATTTACGGAGTCTCAGATCCACCTGGTCCAGGACATCGTCCTGCGGGCCGGTGGAAGTATAACCGGAGCGGATGCTCTCAAAGGTGGCTTTGGCCTGGGCCCGGTTCCCTTGCTCGGCAAAGCTGTCGCCAAGGACAATAAAGGCCTTGGCCAGCCAGTAATTCTGGCCGCCGGCTTTCTCCGCAAAGCTGTACACCTTTTCCTGGATACCCTCAAACTGGCCGCGGTCGTACTGGTCCTGGATAAGGAGACAGGCGGCCTCGGCGCCTTCGTCGGTGGAAGGGGCCTGGGCGAGCAGCTGGAATTCCTCGAAGGCCTCCTTTCTGCGGCTGCTGCTCAGGAAGGACTTGGCACGCACGTAATGGGCCTCACGCTGCAGTTCCGGGTCCTCCGAGCGGAGCACGACGTCTGCGTTCGCGATGGCGTCTTCCCACTGGCGGGCACGGAAAGCGGAACGCATAAGGCCGATGGTGGCGAGCTCCAGGTTGGCGCCCATCCTGGCATTTTCCTTTAACTGGAGATACGCCTGATAAGCGTTGGCGTAGTTGCCCAGCTCATACTGCAGAACGGCGTACTGCATACGGGCGCTCTCCTGCAGGGCGCCGTCCAGGCCGGCTTCCAGCGCGGCCTGATAGAGGTCTGCGGCCTGTTCCCGCTGCCCCGCCGCACGCTGGCAGTCGGCCAGGTAGAACTTGGCCTTGGCGCCGTAAATGGCCTGGGGATATTTTTCCAGATAGGCCTGAAGGGTGGCCTGGGCCTTGGCATAGTCTCCGGAGAGGTAAATTTGCTCTGCGCTGGAGAAATAGACTTCCTCCTTCTGGGCCTCCGTACGGCCGGCACCGCCCAGGCTGTTCACATAGGCCAGGTATGCCTCAGGATCTTCCCGGGTTCGGTAAATGGCCTCGATGGCCAGGAGGGCGTCTTCTGCGTATTCCCCGCCCTGGGCCACCACCGCCTTGTAGCAGGCAAGGGCTTCATCGCTGCGACCGGCATTGCGGTTGATCATGCCCAGTTCCAGCATGGCCTGCGCACTGAGCGCGGGGTCCGTGGTGGCGCTGCGAAGGGTTTTGAAGGTGCGGATGGCATTGTCATCGTCCTTGAGGGCGACATAGGCACGGCCCAGCTCATACAGCGATTCTCCGTAATACGGGGCGGCGGGGTTGGCCTGGATGGCATCTTCCAGGAAATGCGCCTTGCGGGTGTTGTCCCTGAGCAGGCCGCAGGCCACACCGGCCCGGTAACGCGGGTACAGGTTGCCCGGATTGGGATATTCTGCCATCTGGCGTTCATAGGCAGCCACGGCGGTAGCGTAATTGCCGCTGAAGAAATAGCAGTCTCCCACGCGGGTTTGCGCGTCCTCGCCCATGAGGCGGGCATCCCCTTCCAGATAGTTCTGGAACCACTTGAGGGCCTTCTCATAATCGGCCTCCTTGAAGTAGGTGTAGGCCATCTGGTAAGAAATAAGCTGGCCTTCCGGACGGTTTTTCAGGGCCGACAGGTTGTACAGGTCTGTGAGGATATCCCGGGCGTCCGCGTATTTGCCGTCCCGGTACAGGGCCTCGGCCTGATAGTAGCGGGCCAGCTGGTTAAAGCCTTCCCGGCGGGGGCTGTAATAGGCGGCTGCCTTCAGATGCGGCACGGCGCTGCGCCAGGAGCCGCTTTCCATGAGCTCCCGGGCGCGGAGGAAGTAGGCTTTCATGTAATTGGCCTGCATATCCGGGCGAAGCTCGTCAATGTGGTCATAGGCCTCCACGGCGCCCACATAATCGTGGTTCTGGAGGGCCACCATGGCCATATAGGAATAAATCTGGTCCCCTTTCTTCTGGGCGCTGTACTTTTGCAGATACTCCTGGAAGGGGGCGGTGTCCCGGTTAAGGTCGAACGCCAGCTTGGCGTAATTGTACAAGGCGTCTTCCTGGATATCGGGCGTAAAACCCAGGGACGATGCTTCCTTGAACGCATCCATGGCCGCCACCTTGTTGCGCAGCTGGATGTAGCTGTAACCCAGCTGATAAGAGGCAATCTGGCCCAGGGAGTCCGTGCGGTTTTCCATCCGGGTGAAGTTTTCCACGGCACCTTCCCAGTTCTCAATCACGTAATTGATTTCTCCGGCATAGAAAAGATCGCTCCGGGAGAGTTTGGCCTTGTTGCGGAGGTTTTTCTCATAATAGCTGCGCGCCTTTTCCACATCGCCCTTGATGAGGTAGGTCTCGCTCATGATGCGGGCCAGATGCGGCTGACGGTCTTCCGGAACCTTATTGAACAGGTCTTCGCCAAAGCGGAGGACATAGTCATAGTCCTTCTCATTGAAGCGGCACTCCAGGATGTAGTAGTTGGCAAGTGTGGAGAAACGGTGGTCCTTTGCGCAGAGTTCGAACCAGGGAGCGGCCTCCTTGAAATCCTTCTGGGCGTAGTTGATATAGCCCAGGGTGTAATACGACGGAGCGGAATAATCCGAATACGGAAGGTCTTTCATGCGAAGCAGAAGCCCCTTGGCACGGTCCCACTCCCCTTGTGCAAAAGCGCAGTACCCCAGTTTGTAGGTGTATTCCGCCCGCTGAGTTTCCTGGATATCCTTGAGGGACACCTGATTGAACTGCTGCAGGGCTTCCTCGTACCGCTCCTGGTCAAAGAGGTCCAGGCCCAGTTGATAGCGCACCTGCGGCACCAGGAGGTTTTCATGATAGCGGGCGATAAACGCCTTGGCAATGTCATGGGAATGGGCGGTTTTGAGCTTGAGCGCGCAAAGGGCGCGATAACCTTCTGCCATGGGGGTGCCATTGCCCTGGACAAGGCGGAGTGTCTCCGAATACATGCCGGCCTGGTACAGGTTTTTCACCTGCCCCCAATCCTGTGCATACAGGCTGCAGGCCAGGCTGAAAGCGGCGACAAGCGCAAGATATCTTTTCATGCTGAGTCTATTAAACCAACTAAATCTATATTTTGACAAATTTACAAAAAAATCCTTTATATTTGTATGATTTTGGAATTATTCACATGGAATCTCTCATTCATTTTAAAGACGCCGATATCCTGAACGGAGAAACGGTGGTGCTGTACAACTTGAACATGGACATCCGGCCCGGAGACTTTGTGTACATTGTGGGCAAAGTGGGCTCCGGCAAAACCTCCATCATCCGCACCATTACGGCGGAAAACAAACTCCTCAAAGGCGAGGGTGAGGCCTGCGGCTACAACCTGCGCACCCTGAAAAAACGGGACATCCCCTATCTCAGGCGTTCCCTGGGCGTGATTTTCCAAGATTTTCAGTTGCTCACGGACCGCAGCGTAGAGGCCAATCTGGAGTTCGTGCTCCGCGCCACCGGCTGGAAGGAGCGGTACAGTATCGACAAACGCATCCGGGAAGTGCTGGAAGCCGTGGGCATGAGTACCAAGGCCCACAAGATGCCGCACCAGCTCTCCGGCGGCGAGCAGCAGCGCATTGCCATTGCCCGGGCACTTCTGAACAAACCCAAGGCCATCCTGGCGGACGAACCCACCGGCAACCTGGACGGAGAAACCGCCGACGAAATTCTCCAGCTCCTGATGGACCTCAACCGGGAAGGCACCGCCATTGTCATGGTCACCCATAACCGCGCTATCTTCGAAAAATACCCCGGCCGCGTGTTCTCCTGCGAAGGGGAGCAGTGCCACGAGGTGGTGGACGAGGGCATCGACGTGGTCCTATGACAAAGAAAGAACGGTTCAACAGCATTATTGGCTGGTTTGCGGAGAACCAGCCCGTCGCGCAGTCGGAGCTGCATTTTGCAAACCCGTACCAGCTGCTGGTAGCGGTCATTCTGAGCGCCCAGTGCACGGACCGGCGGGTGAACCTGGTCACCCCTCCCCTTTTCGAGCGTTTTCCTACGCCTGCAGCGCTGTCATCGGCCAGCTTTGACGACGTTTACCCCTACGTAAAGAGCGTCTCCTACCCCAACGCCAAAGCCCGGCACCTGATTGCCATGGCCCGGATGCTCATGGCAGATTATAACGGGGAAGTTCCTGCCGATATTGACGCGCTCATGCGCCTACCGGGCGTGGGCCGAAAAACCGCCAACGTAATTGCCTCCATCGTGTACAACCAGCCGGTGATTGCCGTGGACACGCACGTGTTCCGCGTGGCGCACCGCCTGGGCCTCTCAAACGGGAGCACCCCCTTTGCCGTGGAGCAGGACCTGGAACGATACATTCCCGTGGAGCAGCGCGCCATTTCCCACCACTGGCTCATCCTGCATGGCCGCTACATCTGCACCGCCCGTGCGCCCAAGTGCGCGGAGTGCCCCCTCACCGCCTGGTGCCTCTCCTACCCCCTTCTCAACAAGACCGTGTAACAAATAGCAGATTCCCTGCATGGGCGTCCGCGTGCAGGCCGAAGATATGGACCTCTCCGCCAGACTTCACGCCCAGTTTGGCGCGAAGCTGTTCACTGGTGAGCGGAAGGTTCCGGGCCGTTACTTCCGCCCGGGTATATTTCTTTCCTAATTCCTTTATGGAACGATTGTTAAGCGGAGTCACCTCAAGTATTGGATACCACTTGCCGAAGGGCTTCAATGCCTCCACGGGCTCTGCGCCCACGTAAACGTGCGTGTGCCGCCCCAGCTTTTGCAGGCCGTACTGGCAGGGCCAGGAGAACGCCCCGGCCTTGAGGAGCGCCTTGCCCGGGTCGAAGAGCCAGCGGGGAGATGCCTGATCGGGGGGCTGCCCGGAGGGGGCGGAGATTTCTGCCACGGCACCATTCGAATAGACAATGAGGGTGTGCGGGCCGATGTAGCCCCGCTCCAGGAGGAGCAAAAGCTCCTTGCACTCCCCTTCCGCGCCCACCACATGCACGGCTTTCACGCAGCCCAGTTGCTTGCAAACCAGGGAAATATCGGCCATGGGCGACAACTTTAGCAACACCAACGGGCAGGCCGAAAGGAGCTCCGGAAGCAGCTGCAGCACATCCGGCTGGCAGTCCTCCAGGCGGAAGACCTTGCGCCCGTCGGAGCCGCGCCGGGCCGGATCCAGGAAGAGGATATCCGGATGGAAGGAGCCCAGAATAAGCGGGAGTTTTCCCGCGGCGAGTTCCGCGCAGGAAACCGTCACATTGCTAAGCCCCAGCTCCGCAAAGTTGCGCCGGGCAGCATCGGCCAGCTCCGGACGCATCTCATTGTACAGCACCCGGTCAAACACCTGCGCGAATGCCCAGCTATCCACTCCCAGTCCCCCGGTGAGGTCTGCCAGGCAGCCTTTCGCGGCAGTAACAGCCACCGCGGCCTTGTAGCGGGCGGTTTCCGTGGAGGAGCACTGCTCCCCGGAGACCCGAAGCGGGAACCGCAGGGAGGGCACAGCATACCACTGAGGCACCTTGTCCCGGAGTTTCCGCCGCACCTCCAGCGTAGTCAAAGCCAAGTCAAAGTCCTCCACCTCAGTCACATACCGTTCCCGGGCAAGCGCCAGCTTCCCCAGGTCATCACCATCATGGGCCAATACAAAATCTGCCAATTCCATATTGCAAAAATACGGAATATTCTTTACATTTGTAAGTTATAAGAAAAAACACTAAAACACATCTATTATATGAAAGATTACAAGCAAACAGCACAAAGCTGGCTCACCGGCAATTTCGATGAAGAAACCAAGGCAGAGGTCAAACACCTGATGGACACGGATCCCGTTGCCCTGGAAGACGCCTTCTACCGCAACCTGGAGTTCGGCACCGGCGGCCTGCGCGGCATCATGGGCGCCGGCACCAATCGCATGAACAAATACACGGTGGGCATGGCCACCCAGGGCCTCGCCAACTACATCAAGGCCCATGTGCAGGGAGAGGCCAGCGTGTGCATCAGCCACGACAGCCGCAACAATTCCCGCCTGTTCGCAGAAATATCGGCCCAGGTCCTCTCCAATAACGGCATCAAGGTATACCTGTTCGAGAGCCTGCGCCCCACGCCGGAACTCAGCTACAGCATCCGCCTCAAGAAGGCCACGGCCGGCATCATGGTCACCGCCAGCCACAACCCCAAGGAATACAACGGCTACAAGGTGTTCTGGAGCGACGGCGGCCAAATCACCGCTCCCGTAGACAAAGACATCGTGGCGGAAGTCGCCAAAATTGAAGACCCGGCGGATGTCCGCTTCGAACCCGTCGCCTCAGAGCCCAAGGGGGCCATCGAAATCATGGGAGGAGAGGTAGACGAATGCTACCTCAAGGACCAGCTCTCCCTCATGCTGTCCCCGGAGGCCGTCGCCAAACACAAGGACCTCAAGATTGTGTATACGCCCCTTCACGGTTGCGGCGTCAAGCTCATGCCGGAGGCCCTGAAGCGCATCGGCTTTACCAACATCATCCACGTGCCGGAGCAGGACGTAAGCGACGGCAACTTCCCCACCGTTGCCTCCCCCAACCCGGAAGAGCCCGCCGCCATGGCCATGGCCCTCAAGAAGGCCGATGAAACCGGCGCAGACCTGGTGCTGGCCACGGACCCGGACGCAGACCGCCTGGGCATCGCCGTCCGTGACAATAACGGCAAGATGGTCCAGCTCACCGGCAACCAGACCTGGAGCTTCCTCACCTATTATATCCTGAAACGCTGGCAGGAACTGGGTAAGCTTAACGGCAACCAGTACTGCGTCAAGACCATCGTCACCACCGAGCTCATCGCCGCCATCTGCAAGAGCTTTGGCGTCAAGTGCTACAACGTCCTCACCGGCTTCAAATACATTGCCGAAATCCAGAAGCTGCAGGAAGGCAAGTCCGAGTTCATCTGCGGCGGAGAAGAAAGCTACGGCTTCAACCTGGGCTCCTTCGTCCGTGACAAATGCGCACAGGTAGCCGGCTGCGCCGTGGCGGAATGCGCCGCCTGGGCCGCCGAGCAAGGCCTCACCCTCTATCAGCTCCTCCAGAAGGTATACAAGGAGTACGGCCTGTACGTAGAAAAGATGGTGTACATTGTCCGCAAGGGTAAGTCCGGCGCAGAGGAAATCCAGCAAATCATGGCGGACTACCGCGCCTGCCCTCCCAAGGAAATTGCCGGCAGCCCGCTGGTCAAGGTCCTGGACTACAACAAGCCGGAGGAAACCGGCCTCCCCAAGAGCAATGTGCTGCAGTTCTACAACGCCGCCGGAGATGTAGTCACCGTCCGTCCGTCCGGCACCGAACCCAAGATCAAGTTCTACTTTGGCGCCAAAGGCGACGACGCCCCTGCCAAGATTGAACAACTCAAGGCGCAGTTCATCAAGTAATCCGGATTACCCGGAAATATTTCACGGGGTTTCTTGCTTTTTTGCAGGAAATCCCGTATTTTTGCAATCCTTTCTACGCGGGGTATTAGCTCAGTTGGCTAGAGCGATAGGTTCGCAATCTATAGGTCAGGGGTTCGACTCCCCTATACTCCACAAAAACAGCAGGCCCAGGCCTGCTGTTTTTGTGAGTATAAATACCGCTCACGTTACCCCATCCTTGTTTGGAGCTGTTTTTAAGGATGAGAGCCAGCCTGAGGCCTACATAAGGGATTCCACCATGGCCTTGGCAACGGCATTGGAGGCGCCGGTGCCGCCCAGAAGGCGACGGACCTCTGCATAGTCGGAGAGCATCTGCTCCCGATACGCGGCGTCCTCCGTAATCCGGCGCATTTCTGCCACCAGGTTCTCCAGGGTAAAGTTTTCCAGAAGGAATTCCTTGAAAGACTGTCGGTTAATGATAAGATTAGCCAGGGACACATACGGCACCTTGACAATGCGGCGCGCAATAAACGCCGTAAGGGCCGCCATCTGGTAGCCCACGATTTGAGGCGTGCCAATGAGGGCCGCCTCCAGCGAGGCTGTACCGGAGTTGATGATGGCCGCCTGTGCATGCCGGAGCGCGCCATAGGTTTCCCCGAACACAACGTGCACGTATGGGCGCCCGCCCACGTACTTCTCATAGTCTTTCAGGGTGCGGGACGGAGCGGCGGCCACCACAAAATGGCAGGAAGGGTTCTCCGCATGCCACACATCGGCAAACTGCATGAAGGTGGGCATCATGCTGCCAATCTCCATGTTCCGAGAGCCGGCCAGGAGGGCGATATACGGTGCATCCGGCAGGCCTGTACGTCGCAAAAACGCTTCTCTGGATTCCTGCAGGGCCGGACTCTGGTCGATGGCATCCACCAGCGGATTCCCCGCATAAGTAAACGGCACTCCTTTTGATTCGAAGTACGGAATCTCGAAGGGAAAGATGATAAACAGGCGGTCCACCCAGGCCTTAATCTTGCGGATACGGCCTTCACGGGAAGCCCACACCTTGGGGGCGATGTAATAATACACCTTGAAGCCTGCCTCGTGCGCAAACTCCGCAATCTTCAGGTTAAAGCCGGGATAGTCTATCAGGATGACTACATCCGGCTTCCACGCCGCAATATCGGCCTTGCAGTCCCTTACATTCCGGGCGATGGAAGCGCCCTTGAGAAGCACTTCCCAAAAGCCCATTACGGCCGTGTCCCGGTAATCTCTTACCAGCCCCTTCCCGTCCTGATGCGCCTTATAAACGCCGTTCATGAGCTCGCCGCCCCAGAAGCGGATATCGGCCAAAGGGTCCTGCGCGTACAGGCCTTTCATGAGGTTGCTGCCGTGAAGGTCTCCGGAGGCCTCGCCGGCGATGATGTAATATTTCATAATCTGTCCAGTCTGCCAGGCATGGAACAAAGATAGAAAAAAAAGGAGCAAACCCCAAAAGAGCTTGCCCCTTGTCTTTTAAAACCTCACGCAGGCTTATTTGAGTTCTGCCAGGTACTTGATGGTGCGGACCATCTGGGAAGTGTAGGAGTTCTCGTTGTCGTACCAGGAAACGACCTGAACCTGATAGGTGTCGTCATCGATCTTGGAAACCATAGTCTGGGTGGCGTCGAACAGGGAACCGAACTTCATGCCGATGATGTCGGAGCTCACAATCTGATCCTCGGTGTAGCCGAAGGACTCGGTGGTGGCAGCCTTCATGGCGGCGTTGATGCCTTCCTTGGTGATGTCCTTACCCTTCACCACAGCCACGAGGATGGTGGTGGAACCGGTAGGAGTGGGAACACGCTGGGCGCTGCCGATGAGCTTGCCGTTGAGTTCCGGAATCACCAGACCGATAGCCTTGGCGGCGCCGGTGGAGTTAGGAACGATGTTGCAGGCACCTGCACGGCTGCGGCGGAGGTCACCCTTGCGCTGAGGGCCGTCCAGAATCATCTGGTCGCCGGTGTAGGCGTGGATGGTGCTCATGATACCGCTCTGGATGGGAGCGTATTTGTTCAGGGCGTCGGCCATGGGGGCGAGGCAGTTGGTGGTGCAGGAAGCGGCGCTGATCACGGTATCAGCAGGGGTGAGGGTCTTGTGGTTGGTGTTGTACACGATGGTGGGGAGGTCATTGCCTGCAGGAGCGGAGATGACAACCTTCTTGGCACCAGCCTTGATGTGAGCGGAAGCCTTTTCCTTGGAAGTGTAGAAACCGGTGCACTCGAGCACTACATCCACATCCAGTTCGCCCCAAGGGAGTTCGGCGGCGTTAGGCTTTGCATAAATAGTGATCTCCTTGCCGTCCACGATGATGGAACCGGGAGTGACAACGGTTTTTCCGTCTTCTGCGAGCACAGCGTCCTTATAGTCCACAGTGTGCTTTCCTTCACCGAACTTGCCGGCGAAACCACCCTGAGCAGTGTCGTACTTGAGAAGGTGAGCAAGCATTTTAGGACTTGTGAGGTCATTGATGGCGACTACCTCGTAACCATCTGCTTCGAACATCTGACGGAAAGCCAGACGACCGATACGGCCAAAACCGTTGATTGCAATTTTATTCATATTAAAATGTAACTAAATGGTAATAAATTCTTACAATTTGCTAAAGCGACGCAAAGTTACAAAAAAATCCGATAATATCACAGATATTACCGAATTTAATAAAATTTTTACCTATCCCTGCTTACCAAACAGCGTTTGTTCTACATAGTCACAGAGAATATGGCCGATGAGCGTATGGCACTCCTGGATGCGCGGGGTATCGGTGGACGGCACCCGCAGCACATAGTCATAGGCATCCATACCGCAAGGAGCCGCACCTACCAGCGCCACCGTCACAATCCCCTTCTCCCGGCACGCTTCCAGCGCCCGCAGAAGGTTCTGCGAATTCCCGGAAGTGGACAGGCCGATAAATACGTCGCCCGCGTTGCCGCAGGCCACAATTTGCCGGGCAAAAACCTGCTCGTAGCCATAATCGTTGCCGATGGCGGTAAGGATGGACGTATCCACCGTAAGGGCCATGGACGGAAGGCCCGAGCGGTTGAGCCGGAACTTGTTCACCAGTTCCGCCGCCATGTGCTGGGCATCCGCCGCGCTGCCGCCGTTGCCCGCCCAGAGGGTTTTTCCGCCCTGCCGATAGGTTTTGACCAGCAGATTGGCAACATCGGCAAGCATTTGCTGCGCCTTTTCATCCTGCAAGAAAGCCTCCGTAACACGGGCGGAGGCCGCCACTTGCGCTTTCACTTGTTCCTTTGTGCATTCCATAGTTTGCAAAGATAACATAAAATCCGTATTTTTGCATACTATGACGGACATCAAACCACCCATTTTCCTTTTTACCGACGGCGCCGCCAGCGGTAACCCGGGCCCCGGAGGCTACGGGATTGTGCTCCGCTGCGGCAGCTATGAGAAGGAGCTCTCGGGCGGTTTTGCCTGCACCACCAACAACCGGATGGAGCTCCTGGCCGTCATTGTGGGGCTGGAACAAATCCGCTGGAACAACGCAGAGGTCCACGTCTGGAGCGACTCCTCCTATGTGGTAAAAGCGCTCAACGAGGGCTGGCTGGACAAATGGAAAGCCACCGGTTTCAAAGGGAAAAAGAACGTGGACCTGTGGCTCCGCTTCGACGCCGTGTACAAACGGCACCGGGTGGCGTTCCACTGGATTAAGGGCCACGCCGGCCACCCGGAGAACGAGCGCTGCGACCGCCTGGCCGTAGCCGCCTACCATGAGCCTTCCCTGCCGGAGGACAGCGGTTATCTGGCCGAAAACACCCAATTGCTTTAAAAAACTAAATTGTTAGAACATGGCACTCCCTAAACTGGTTGTGGGAATCACCCAAGGAGACAGCAACGGCATCGGTTACGAGGTTATCATCAAATCCCTCTCGGACGAGCGCATCCTGGACTCCTTTACCCCTGTCATCTACGGCTCATCCAAGCTCATGGGCTTTTACCGCAAAACCCTGCACAACGTGGGGCCGATGGACATCAATGTCATCTCGTCCGCAGCAGACGCCCGCCCGCGCAAAATCAACCTCGTAAACTGCCTGCCGGACAACATATACGCAGAGCCCGGCCAGAGCACCCCGGAAAGCGCCAAAAACGCCATTGCCGCGCTGGATGCCGCCGTCAAGGACCTGAAAGACGGACAGATAGACGTCCTGGTCACCGCACCCATCAACAAGCGGGCCATGAATGCGGAAGGCTTTTCCTACACCGGCCACACGGAGTATCTCCAAAAAGAGTTCGGCGTGGACGATGTCACCATGATCATGGTGAGCGAGCAAATCAAGATTGGCGTCGTAACCGGCCACATCCCGCTCCGGGACGTTCCGGGAAGCATTTCCAAGGAAGCCATCCTTGGCAAACTGCGCATCATGAAGGCCTCGCTGGAGCGCGACTTTGGCGTGACAGATCCCAAGATCGCCGTGCTGGGCCTGAACCCGCACTGCGGGGACGGCGGATTGCTGGGCGACGAAGAGCAGAACATCATCCTTCCGGCCGTGAAAGCCGCCCAGGAGGAAGGCATCCAGGCCTTTGGCCCCTACTCCCCCGACGGATTCTTCGGCCTGGGCAATTACAGCCGTTTCGACGCAACCCTGGCCATGTACCACGACCAAGGCCTGGCTCCCTTCAAGGCCCTGGCCTTTGCCGATGGCGTCAACTACACCGCCGGCCTACCCGTGGTGCGCACCTCACCGGACCACGGCACCGCCTACGAGATGGCCGGCCGGGACGAGGCAGACCCGCGTTCCATGATGAGCGCCATCTACACCGCCATCGACATTTTCCGCAAACGCCTCCAGTACGATTCCCTGATGGAAGGGAGATTGGTGGAGAAATAATTATCGGGCCCCACCCTGCAAAAGGTTGGCGTCACAAAATCCAGCCATTGACAGAACTGCCGCCAACCTTTAATAGAACTGCCGCCAACCTTTGACGACGGACAAATAATTAGGAAATCTGGGAATAATCCTTGGTTTGGTATTTGTCCCGCTTGAGCTCTGCGGCGAGCGGGGCATTGCGGTCCTGGGTGAGGCCCGGGTCCTGGTCCAGGATGTGCTGGGCATAGCCGCGGGCGTCGGACAGGATGAGCCCGTCCTTGGCCAGGGAGGCGATGTTCAGGGAAATGGGAAGGCCGCTCTGCTGGGTGCCTTCCAGGTCTCCGGGGCCGCGCATCTTCATGTCTTCCTCGGCCAGTTCGAAGCCGTTTTCCGTGGCGCACAGAAGGTCCAGGCGCTTCTGGCTTTCCTTGGACACCTTGGTGCCCCGCATAAGGATACAATAGGAGCGCTCCGCGCCGCGTCCCACCCGGCCGCGCAGCTGGTGCAGCTGGCTCAGGCCAAAGCGTTCCGCGCTTTCGATCACCATCACGGAGGCATTGGGCACATCAACCCCTACCTCTATAACGGTAGTAGAAACCAGAATGTTGGCGCGGCCGGCCACAAAAGCATCCATGTTAAAGGCCTTTTCTTGCGGGGTTTGCTGTCCATGGACGATAGCCACCTTGTACTGCGGCAGCGGGAAGGCTTTCACAATTTCCTCGTACCCCAGTTCCAGGTTCTTGTAGTCCAGTTTTTCGCTCTCGAAAATGAGCGGATACACAATGAATGCCTGCCGGCCCTTGGCTATCTCGTCCCGGATAAAATTGTGCATGGCGTGGCGTTTGCCTTCTCCTACGCACAGCGTCTGGACCGGCTTGCGGCCCGGGGGCATTTCGTCAATGACGGAAACGTCCAGGTCTCCGTACAGGGTCATGGCCAGGGTGCGCGGAATGGGCGTGGCGGTCATTACCAGCACATGCGGCGGAACGCCCTGCCAGCCTTTGTTCCAGAGGCGGGCGCGCTGCTCCACGCCAAAACGGTGTTGCTCATCCACGATGGCCAGTCCCAGTGCCCGGAAATGCACGGTGTCTTCTATGAGCGCATGCGTGCCGATGAGCACGCCGATGCTTCCATCCTGCAGGCCGGCGTGAATTTCCCGGCGGTCTTTTACTCCGGTGTTGCCGGTAAGGAGCGCCACCCGTACGCCCGTGGGCCTGAGGTACTTGGACACATTGGCAAAATGCTGCTGGGCCAGGACTTCCGTAGGTGCCATGAGACAGGCCTGGTAGCCGTTTCCCACGGCGATGAGGGCACTGAGTACCGCTACCATGGTTTTGCCGGAACCTACGTCTCCCTGCAGCAGGCGGTTCATCTGGTGGCCGCTGCGCATATCGTCACGAATTTCCCGGAGCACGCGCTTTTGCGCATTGGTGAGCTGGTACGGCAACGCATTGTAACAAGCGTTGAAGGCCTCCCCGACGGCCGGCATCTTGAGCCCGACGGCGCTGCGGCTGCGGACATATTTTTGCTTGAGCAGGGACAGCTGCAGCAGGAAGAGTTCTTCAAATTTGAGCCTGTACGTGGCCTTGGCCAGGGCATTCTGATCCACCGGGAAATGGATTTGCCTTAAAGCGTACGTGAGCGGCACCAGCCCCTTCTCCTTTAGAATATAGTCCGGGAGCGTCTCCTGCAGGGTGGGCAACACGCCTTCCAGGGCCGTGCCGATGAGCTTGAGCATGACCTTGCCCGTGATGCCCGCCGTCTTGAGCTTTTCCGTAGAATTGTACACCCCGGTGAGGACGCCGGTGTTGGCGCTGTCCGGGGCGTCTACCTCCGGATGGACCATGTTGAGCCGGGTGCCAAAAACGGCCGGTTTGCCAAAGAAGATAAAGGTATGGCCGGGAACCAGGCGCGCGTGCATCCACTTGACGCCCTTGAAAAAGACCATCTCCATTTCTCCGCTATCGTCCGAGACCATGGCGCTTAGGCGGCTCACCATGTTGTATCTGAGTTTCTCCGCGGGGAGCTCCACACCGTTTTTGCCGTACAGGCGCACCTTGGTAACCATGGCGCGCACCTGCACCTGCGCAAGGTCCGGGTGAACGTCCGCGATGCGGACAATGCTGCTGCGGTCAATATAGCGGAACGGATACGTGCGCACCAGATCCCCCACCGTGCTCACGCCCAGCTCGGTTTGCAGGAGCTCCGCCCGTTTGGGCCCCACCCCCGGCAGGTACTGTATGGCCGTATCCATGTTCATCCTCACAAAGATAACATTTTTTTCTATCTTTGTGCTCATGAAACGAATCTTCACCCTGCTTACAGTACTTGGGGCACTGTGCGCCTGCGAAAACCGTGCAACCTTGTTTGTCGGAACCTATTCGGACGGGTTCTACGCCTATGATTTTGACTTGGTTAAGGGCGATGTCCTTCCCGGAGAACCCGCGAAAGCCCCCATGCCCAATCCATCCTTCCTGGCCATTGACGGCAACAAGGTGTACGCGGTGAGCGAGATGCCGGACAGCACGGCCTCCGTATATGCCTGGTGCTATGGCGGCAACGGGTTCGCCCTGCTGGGAAACCAGCCCACCGGTCTTCCGGACGGGGGAGAGGACCCCTGCTACGTAGCTACCGACGGCCGGCTTCTGGCTGTTGCCAACTATAGCGGCGGCTCGCTGGCGGTATACAAATTAAAGGACGATGGCAGCATTGCCCCGCTGGACAGCCTTATCTTCAGCGGCACCGGCGGTCCGGACCGCTCGCGGCAGGACCGGCCGCATGTCCACTGCGTCCTCTTCACGCCAGATAACCAGCTGTTGTTCACGGAGTTCAGCGCCGATGCCATCAGTTCGGTGGACGTAACGCCCCTGGGAGTGTCCAACTATCGGAAACGCGCGCAACTTCCCGCCGATTTTGGCCCGCGGCACCTGCTTCTGAGCGGGAACCGCCTCTACTGCATCGGCGAGCTTTCCGGGGATATCGCTGTGTATGCTTATCCTCAAATGACTCTCCTGCAAGTGGTTAAGGCCGATGAGGTGGATGCCCGCGGCGCAGCGGACCTGCACCTGAGCCCGGATGGGAGGTTCCTGTACGCCAGCCTGCGTCTGCAGAATGACGGCATTGCCATCTTCCACGTGAACCCGGATGGTACCCTGGAAAAGGTGGGGTATCAGCACACGGGCGGTCACCCCCGCAACTTTACGGTGCTGGACCGCTGGGTCCTGGTGGCCTGTCGGGACACGGACCAGGTGGAAATCTATGCCCGGGACAAAAAAAACGGCAGCCTGCAGGACACAGGCCGCCGGATTCACGTTTCCAAACCGGTATTCGTCGGGATTCAGTAATTATTTGTCCGTCGTCACTCGCATATCCCCAGGGCCATTTACGTGCAAAAGGCTGGTCACTTGAAAACCAACCTTTTGCAATGATGCAACCAACCTTTTGCAGAAGGGTCCTACTCCCCCTTCATCCAGCGGTCCAGCCAACCGAAATAGCTGCGGTGCCAGTACAGGGCGTTCTGAGGCTTGAGAATCCAGTGGTTCTCGTTAGGGAACACAATCAGTTTGGAGGGGACACCCATCATTTGGGCCGCATTGAAGGCCGCCATGCCTTCGTCCACCGGAACGCGGAAGTCCGAGCCGCCGTGGATGCAGAGGATGGGCGTGTGCCAGTTCTGCACCAGCTTGTGCGGGGAGTTGGCGTAGTGGCGCACGGCAGCGGGCTTGTTGCTCCAGGGAGAGCCGGCCTGCTGCAGGCCGCCAAAGGTGATACCGTCACCGGCGGGCCCCACCTGCCCTTCCTCATAGGCGTATTCGTCGGGAATGCCGCCATTGTCCCAGTTGGGGAACCACATCTCCTCCGTGGTCATGTACATGTGTTCCTCGTTGAAGATGCCGGCGTGGGAGATGAAGCAGTCATACACATCCCCGTGGATACCGGCCAGGTAGTAAATGCTATAGCCGCCATAGGAAGCGCCGCAGGCCGCCACGCCGCTCACATACGGTTCCGCCTTGATATTGCGGGCTGCGGTGAGGTAATCCTGCATGTTCAGGCCAATGTAGTCGCCGGAGATTTCCTCGCACCAGGGCTGGCCAAAAGCCGTGGTACCGCGGCGGTTCGGAAGCACCACCACATAGCCCTGATGGCACATGAGCAGGTAGTTCCAGCGATAGCTCCAACCCTGGGACAGCGTGCCCTGCGGGCCACCCAGGCAAATCTCAATGGCCGGATAGCTCTTGGAAGCGTCGAACTGCGGCGGGAACAGCACCCAGGTGAGCATCTTCTGCCCGTCCACAGTATCCAGCCAGCGGGCCTCGGTTTCGTGCGTATCCAGCTGGGAAAGGAGGTGCTCGTTCTCAAAGCTTAACTGCTTGATGGAATGGTCGTTCACGGCCACCAGTTCCGTGGGGAAGTCCATGGAGGCGTAGGTGGTCAGGAGCGTGCCGTCCTGCAGCACGCCAAAGGGAGCGTCAAAGTCGAACCACAGGTTATCCGCCGTAAGGCGTACAATCTCAGGCGTTTCCGACAAAACCACGTTGAACATTCCCTGCAGGCCCTCCGCCAGCGCGGCAAAGTAGAGGGACTGGCTGTCCGCCGCCCACACGGGGCTGTCGGCATTGTACTTAAAGGCCGATGTCACGTCGCAAATGTCCTCCACTACGGGATTCTCGCTCTGCCCCTCCCCTTCTTCCGCATAGCGGACCGATGCCACCATGAGGCGGACTTTGTCGGCCTCATAGCCGTCGCGTTCCATGGACAGCCAGGCCAGCTTGCTGCCGTCCGGGCTCCAGACAGGATGCGTGTCGTAGCCGCCCGCGGAGGTTACCTGCGTGGTCTGTCCTGTGAGCGGGCAGTAGATGTAGATGCAGGTGTTGGTAGAGAAGGCGTACTGCTTCCCCGCCAGCTTTTTGCAGGCATAGGCAATATAACGGCCGTCCGGGCTCCAGCAAAGGTCTGCCACGTCCGGGAACGGGCCGTTGGGCAACTGGAAGAAGGCCTCATCCTCTCCCAGGATATCCAGGCCCTCACGGATAACGCCATTGCCCAGCGTTGCCACAAAGCTGTGCGGAATGTCCGTCACCCAGTGGTCCCAGTGCCGGTACATCAGGTCCTCCGTGGCATAGGCTTCCGCCTTGGCGAGCAGCGGATCCGTGTCCGCGGGCACCTCTACGGCGCTGTGTACGTTGGACACGTAAATGAGCTGGGACTCGTCCGGCGACAGGAGATAATCGTCCATGCCGGCGGGAATGTCCGACAGCTGCGTGCGCCGGCCCAGCTTGCCGCTTTTGAAAGGAGCTTTGTACAGCTGACCGCCCTGCAGGAAGTAGATGGCGCTGCCGTCCTTGCTCCATCGGGCCGATGCAATGCTCTTGCCGTCCATGGTAAGCTGCGTGGGTTCGCCGCCCTCCGCCGGCATCACAAAGAGGTTACGCACGCTGCGGTTTTCTGCAATGGAGGTGTAACTGACGCCATACAGGATGGTTTTTCCATCCGGCGAGAGTTGAGGGTCGCTCAGGCGCCCCAGTGAGAGCAGGAGTTCAGGGGTCATGTGCCCGCCTTCCACTTGCAGGGAGGAGGGGCCGATATACGCTTTGTCCGGTTTCATTTCCGTGTTGTTACAGGCAGCGAGGGCCAGCACGGCGGCCGCCACTGCTAAATACTTAGTTTTCATATAATTGTAATGTTTTTTTCAAAGCTTCTTTTACCGCTTGGCGCAGGCTCTCCGGCTCCAGCACCTCCAGCCCGGCACCGTGCTTGCACAGTTCCATAACCAGGTTGGGATTGGGGATGAGCCGGAGGACAAATTCACAGTGGTCCCCTTCCTGCGACACCAGCGTCTGGCTGGGATGCAGGGGCAAGTCCTGCAAATACGCGGCCTCGCGCAGCGTGGTGCGCAGTTTTACCAGCACGGGGGCCTGTCCGGGCTCCGGCAGATACATGCCATAACTGGCCTCGAAGGCCTCTTCCACGCTGAATCCGGCCGGCATCTTGAACTTGGCACCGGTGCGCTCAACGGAGAGCAGACGGTCCAGGGCATAGACCCGCAGCATGGCGGCTTCCTCACTGTAAGCTACCAGGTACCAGCGCTTGGCAAACTCCCGCAGGGCATAGGGACGTACCGTACGGAGATCGGCCTGCGCACTCAAATATTTGCGGTATTGGATGCGCAGCACCTCCCCTTCCAGCATGGCCTGCATGAGTACGGTAAGGTATTTCTGGCCCGACGGGACATCCTCCACGCTCACCCGCCCCCGCAGGCGTTCCTGCCCCAGGGTAAGGAGGCTGTTTACGGTGAAGGTATTGATGAGGTAATCTACCGCTGCACGCTTATCTACAGCACTTTCCGCCGAGTCTATTTTGTACAGGTTGGAACTGCGGTCACACACGATGACAAGGCCAAAAACCTCCTCTACGGCGGCGCGGTGGTTCAGGAACGAACGACGGGGATAGGCCTCCCCGTAGCGGCTTTCCCAGCGGCGGGAAACCTCCTTCCAGGAGAGCCCCCGCTCCCCCGCTTCTACAAAGAGTTGCGCCAAAAAGATGTATTTTCCAATCAGTTCCGGTACCATAACTTACAAAGGTAACAAATTTTTATGTAAATTTGCGGGTTAGTAGTGTATATAACCAAGAGAATATATGAACAATTTTACCCGCAATTACATCGAGGGCTTCATGGGCGAAGTCATTGCCCGCAACCCCGGTGAGAACGAGTTCCATCAGGCCGTACGTGAGGTGGTGGAAAGCGTCGCTCCTTATGTTACCGAAAATCCGCAGCTGATGGACCTCAAAGTCCTGGAACGCATTGTGGAGCCGGAGCGCATTGTTATTTTCCGCGTCCCCTGGATGGACGACCGTGGAGAGGTACACATCAACCGCGGCTTCCGCGTGCAGTGCAACAGCGCCATCGGCCCGTACAAGGGCGGCCTGCGCTTCCATCCCAGCGTGAACCTTTCCATCATGAAGTTCCTGGCGTTTGAGCAAACCTTCAAAAACGCCCTTACAACACTTCCGATGGGCGGTGCTAAGGGCGGCAGCGACTTTAACCCGCGCGGGAAGTCCGACGCCGAAGTCATGCGTTTCTGCCAAAGCTTCATGACGGAGCTGTGCCGCCATATCGGCCCCCACACGGACGTTCCCGCCGGCGACATTGGCGTGGGCGGCCGTGAAATTGGCTACCTCTTTGGCCAGTACAAGCGCCTGAAGGACGAATTTTCCGGCACCCTTACCGGCAAAGGCCAGGCCTGGGGCGGCTCCCTGCTGCGTCCGGAGGCCACCGGTTACGGCCTCTGCTACTTTGCCAGCCAAATGCTGGAAACCCGCGGCCTCAGCTTTGAGGGCAAACGCGTGAACATCTCCGGCGCCGGCAACGTGGCCCAGTACGCCGCCCAGAAAGCCATGCGCCTGGGTGCCATTGTCCAAACCCTGTCCGACTCTGACGGCTTTATCCATGACCCGGAAGGCCTTACGGAAGAGAAGATGGCCTATGTCTTCGAGCTCAAGAACCTCCGCCGCGGCCGCATCAAGGAATACGCGCAGAAGTTCCCCCAGGCCACTTATTATCCCGGCGAGCGTCCCTGGCGCATCCCCTGCGACATTGCCCTCCCCTGCGCCACGCAGAACGAGATTGAGAAGGCCGATGCCGAGATTCTGGTGAAAAACGGCTGCCTATGCGTGGCGGAAGGCGCCAACATGCCTTCCACCCCGGAAGCCATCCGTATTATCCAGGGCGCCGGATTGCTGTACTCTCCCGGTAAGGCCTCCAACGCCGGCGGCGTAGCCACCAGCGGCCTGGAAATGAGCCAGAATTCCATGCGCATGCACTGGACCGCGGAAGAAGTGGACCAGTACCTGCACCGCATCATGTCGGACATCCACGCGGCCTGCCTCAAATACGGCACCGAGGCCGATGGAACCGTCAATTACGTCAAAGGCGCCAACCTGGCCGGCTTCATCAAAGTGGCCGCAGCCATGAGCGACCAAGGCCTCGTCTAAAAGCCTATGAACGACACTACCTCCCTCATGGCCAGGCGCATCCGCCGGATTCTGCTGGTCTGCAACAATTACGACAACTTCTCGCTGGAAGAGGACGGCCGGCTGGACATGCGCATCTCCCACGAGTACGCAGAGCTCAACCTGAGCGGCCCGCCCGTCTTTGAACGGGCCTCCAGCACGCGCGAGGCGCTGGAACGCGCCCAGGCCGGTGGCCGCTGGGACCTGGTAATTACGCTCTACAATGTAGGCGAGGTAGATGTTTTTGACTTTGCCGCCCGGATGAAGGCCTTCGACGCCTCCACCCCGGTGGTGCTCCTCACTTCCTTCTCCAAGGAGGTGTACCGGCAGCTGGAGCGGCGGGACCTCAGCCACATCGACCATATCTTCAACTGGAACGGAAGCACAGACCTCATCATTGCCATCATCAAGCTCCTGGAAGATAGCATGAACGCCCCGCAGGACATCCTCCAGGGCGGCGTGCAGTGCATTTTGCTGGTAGAAGATTCGGTCCGATATTACTCCACCTACCTGCCGCTGCTGTACAAGCTGGTGCTCCAGCAAAACGTGGACGCCGTGCGCGACGCCCTCAACGAGGACCAGCAGATTTTCCGCAAACGCGCCCGTCCCAAAATCCTGATGGCTACCAACTACGACGATGCCGTGGCCCTGTACAACCAGTACAAGGAGAACCTCCTGGGCGTGATTTCCGACATCGGCTTTGTGCTGCACCGGCACGACAAACCGGCGCTGGAAAAGCTGGATGCGGGTGTGGACCTTTGCAAGATGATTCGCCGGGAACTCCCCAAGATGCCCATCCTCATGCAAAGCTCACAGGAGAGCATGCGCTCGGTGGCGGAAGGTCTCCGGGCCGGTTTCCTGATGAAACGCTCCAAGACGCTCACCCATGAGCTGTCGGAGTACATTGGCCGGGAGTTTGGCTTTGGCGATTTTGTCGCCACGGACGCCAAGGGGCACCAGACCGCCCGTGCGCAGGACCTTCAAGGGGCGGAGGAACTCATCGCCCGACTGCCGGAGAGCCAGCTGGAAAAACTCCGGAGCAAGAATTACGTGTCCCGCTGGCTGCTGGCCCGGGGTATCTTCGAGGAAGGGAACGCCCTTAAGAATACCACCTTTGAGAACACGGAGGCGTTCCGGGAAAGCGCCGTCATGCGCATCCACGAGTACCGGGTAAAACAGAGTCTGGGCGTGGTGGCCCGCTTCGACCCGGCTACCTATAACGACACCATCTGGTTCTCCCGCCTGGGAGAGGGGTCCATTGGCGGCAAAGCCCGCGGCCTGGCCTTCCTGAACCACATCCTGTACAAGTACAACCTCTACAGCGAATGGGACGGGGTGCGGCTCACGGTGCCGCGGACGCTGGTGATTGCCACGGAATACTTCGACCGCTTTATCCTGGAAAACGGCCTGCAATATGTGATCAATGCCGATATTTCGGACGCGGAGCTCCTCTCTGAGTTCGTATCGTCCAACCTGCCGGCAGAACTGACGGATGCCCTGCGGGCGTTTATCCGCGTGGTGCGAAAGCCGCTGGCCGTGCGGTCATCGTCCAAACTGGAAGATTCTTATTACCAGCCTTTTGCGGGCGTTTACTCCACCTACATGATTCCGTCGGTGGAAAACGAAGACCAGCAGCTGCGCCTGCTGGCCAAAGCCATCAAGAGCGTCTATGCCAGCGTGTATTTTGCGGCGTCGCGTGGCTATATCACCGCCACGGCCAACGTTATCTCGGAAGAGAAGATGGCCATCATCCTGCAGGAAGTGTGCGGCAGCGAGGAGCAAGGCTTCTTCTTCCCCACCCTGTCCGGCGTGGCGCGGAGCGTGAATTTCTATCCCATCGGCTACGAAAAAGCGGAGGAAGGCATTGTAAAGCTGGCCTACGGTCTGGGAAAAGCCGTGGTCGATGGCGACCAGGTGCTCCGCTTCTCCCCGGCCTACCCCAAGCATGTGCTGCAGACATCGACCCCGGAACTTTGCATGCGGGAAACCCAGCAGGAGATGTACGCCCTGAACCTGCAGCCGGAAAAATTCAAAACCTCCGTGGACGATGCCGTGAACCTGGAACGCATCCGGGTGAGCGACTGCGACCGTTTTGCCTCGTTCCAGAAAGTGTGCTCCACCTACGACTACGAAAACCAGCGCATGGTGGATTCGCCCTTCGCCAAGGGTCCCAAGGCCATCACCTTCGCCCATGTGCTGCGCTACGGGACGTTCCCGCTGGCCCCCATCGTGCAGCGGCTCCTGGACATTTGCGCCACCGAAATGCAGGGCAGCGTAGAGCTGGAATTTGCAGCAGACCTTTCAACGGGCACATTCAACGCCTTGCAAATCAGGCCCATATCGTCCGACAGTCTGCAAGCGGATGTGGACTGGCGCAACATTGACTGTTCCGGTGCACTCATCACCTCGGAGAGCGCCCTGGGCACTGGCTGGCTGGAAGGCCTGCAGGACGTGGTGTACCTGAAGGCATCGGCCTTTGACAAAATGAAAACCGTGGAGATGGCCGAGCAGCTGCGTACGCTCAATGCCCAGTTCCGCGCGGCCGGCACACAATATGTCCTCATTGGTTTTGGCCGATGGGGCTCCAGCATCCCCACCCTGGGTGTTCCGGTAGCCTGGAGCGACATCTCCGAGGCCCGCGTGCTGGTGGAATGCGCCCTGCCGGACTTCCGCGTGGACCCTTCCCAGGGCACGCACTTCTTCCAGAACCTTACCTCCTTCAACGCCGGCTACGTAAACGTAGACCCGTATTCCCGCCGGGGAGACGCCATGGACCTTTCCGCCCTGGACGCCCTTCCCGCCGTGTATGAGACGCCCTGGCTCCGGCATGTGCGCCTGGACGCGCCCTTGACGGTCTGCGTAGACGGCCGCGAAGGCCGCGCGGTGATAAAACTTTAGCTGGTCGGCAACTATCTGATAATCAATACTATCCTAATAATCCTCGGCTCCTTTTGCGCCGAGGATTATTAGCATCTTCCACATAATCAATAAGTTACGAGCCAGTAGCTCGCCCAAATGCGCACTGGTCACTAACATGTTGATTATTAATTATTTACGCAAAATCCTCGGCGCAAAAAGAGCCGAGGATTATAAGCAATATATTGAGAATCAATGACTTAGCGGCCAGCAGCAATGGCGCAATGGATGCCATCCAGGGCGGAGGAGACAATGCCGCCGGCGTAACCGGCGCCTTCCCCGCAGGGGTACAGGCCGGGAACATCCACGTGCTCCAGGGTTTCCGGGTTCCGCGGGAGGCGGACCGGCGAAGAAGTGCGGGACTCCACGCCCAGCAGCAGCGCGTCGTTGGTGTAGTAGCCGCGCATGCCGCGTTCCACCATGGGAAACACCTTCCGCAAACGGGAAGCCACATGCTCCGGCAGCAGTTCATGCAACGGGGCCGATACCGTTCCGGGATGATAGGAAGTCTTGGGCAAGTCCTTGGATACCAGCCCCCTGCAGAAGTCTTTCATGCGCTGGGCCGGTGCTGTGAAAGGATGCTTGGCACCGTGCTCCTGCGCATAGCGGTACATGGCCCGCTCCACATCGCGCTGGAAATCCATGAGGGCAAAAGGACCGGTATACTGCTCCGGCTGGTCCCCGGGTTCAATCTGTACCACCACACCGGCATCGGCCCATTTGGAATTGCGGGCCGCGTTGGACATGCCGTTGAGCACCACCGTCTCCGGTTCGGTGGAGGAAGGAACCAGGATGCCGCCCGGGCACATGCAGAAAGAGAACACGCCGCGGCCGTCTACCTGCTGCACAAAGGAATATTCTGCCGTTGGCATAAACGGTTGATACTTACCGTGATACCGAATCTGGTTCAAGAGCCACTGCGGGTGCTCCACCCGCACGCCCAGGGCAAAGCCCTTAGCCTCCAGCGTCCAGCCTTTAGCCTGGAAAAGTTCATAGATATCCCGTGCCGAATGGCCCGTTGCCAGGATCACCTGGGAGGCCGTATAAATCGTCGACCCACAGTGTACTTCAAAGTTGCCATCTGCCTGGCGGATAAGGTCCGTCACCCGCGCATCAAAATGGTATTCTCCGCCATGCGCCTCAATGCACTGGCGGATGTTTTTCACCACTTCCGGCAGTTTGTCCGTGCCGATATGCGGATGCGCGTCAATCAGAATGTCCGGATGGGCGCCAAAGGCCACCAGCTGGTGCAGCACCTCCCGGATATCGCCCCGCTTGGAAGAGCGCGTGTACAGCTTTCCATCGCTGAAAGCACCAGCACCGCCTTCCCCGTAACAATAATTGGAATCCGGGTCCAGCACGCCTTCCGTAGAAAGCCGAGCCATGTCCACCTTGCGTCGCTCCACATCTTTTCCCCTTTCCAGGACGATGGGCTTCAGGCCCAATTGGAGCAGCTTCAAAGCGGCAAACATGCCTGCAGGGCCGGCGCCCACCACAATCACGGGACGGGCCTGGTGCACATCCAGGTAAGGCGCCACACGATACGGCTCATAAGGCTCATTATCCCTGTAGGCCTGTACCCGATACCGGTACAGGATGTCCTGCCGGGCGTCAATGCTCCGGCGGGTTACTTCCACATGCCCCACTTTCTCCGACTTTACACCCAGCGCCTTGGCCGCGGCCTCTCGAAGCTGCGCGTCCGTGAGCGGCTTGCCTATTTTCTGTACTATCTCGAATTCTTTCATACCACGCTAAAAATCCGCCATGCGGGAGACGGGGGCCACATCCAGCGGAGAGCGGACACCGGCCTTGTACTGGAACCAGCCGGCCACGGCAATCATGGCGGCGTTATCCGTAGTAAACTTAAACTCAGGCAGATACACATTCCAGTGACGCCTGGCGCCCTCCTCCAGCATGCGCTGCCTGAGGCCGCTGTTGGCAGACACGCCGCCGCCGATGGTGATTTCCCGGATGCGGGTTTCCTTTGCCGCGCGGATGAGTTTGCCCATGAGCACGTCAATAAGGGTTTTCTGGAAACTGGCGCACAAATCCTCCTTGTTCTTTTCCAGGAAGTCCGGATCCAGGGCCATCTGGTCCCGCACAAAATACAGGAGCGAAGTTTTTACGCCCGAGAAACTGTAGTCCAGTCCCGGGATGTTGGGCTTGGCAAAATGGAACCGCTCCGGGTCCCCCTGCTTAGCCAGCCGGTCAATCACCGGCCCGCCCGGATAACCCAGGCCCAGCATTTTGGAACATTTGTCGAAGGCCTCCCCTACGGCATCGTCAATGGTTTGGCCCAGGATGTCGTAGGACAGCGGGCTGTTCACCCGCACAATCTGGGAATTGCCGCCGGAAACCAGCAGGCACAGGTACGGGAACGACGGCTCCCGCACGGGGACGCCTTCCTGCCGCACAAAACCGGCCAGGATGTGCCCTTGCAGGTGATTGACCATCACCATGGGAATGTCCAGGGAAAGGGACAGCGCCTTGGCGAAGGACGTGCCCACCAGGAGCGAACCCAGCAGCCCCGGACCGCGGGTAAAGGCAATGGCCGTGAGGTCCTCCGCAGCCACGCCGGCCTTCCGCAGCGCCTCCGACACCACGGGGACGATGTTTTGCTCATGCGCCCGCGAAGCCAGTTCCGGCACCACGCCGCCAAAGTCCTTGTGCACCTGCTGCGAGGCAATCACATTGGACAGCAGCACGCCGTCCCGAATGACGGCCGCAGAGGTGTCGTCACACGAAGATTCTATTCCCAGTATAATGTCTGCCATACGTTCCTTGTAAAAAATCGATTGCAAAGATAGTAATAAATTACTATTTTTGCAGATTAATGAGACGCGTCGTCAAAATATTGGCATGGCTGCTGGGCCTGTTGTTCCTGCTCATCCTGGCAGGGCTCGTGGCCATTCAGTCGCCGCGGGTGCAAACCTTCATCACCAACCAGGTGGTGGAGCGCCTGCGGGACCGGATAGACGCAGACCTGGATATCGGCCTGGTTACCCTGCGCCCCTTCGACGCCATCGTCCTCCACGATATTGTCCTGAAAGACCCTGCGCCGGTAGTGAGTGGCATGGATACACTGGGCCGCATAGACAACCTGACGGTCAAATTCAACCTCATGGGCCTGTTCCGGGACAGCGGCGTGCATGTGCGGCGCCTCAAACTGGACGGCGGCGTGTTCAACCTTTCCATCGAACCGGACGAGGAGAGCCCCATCGGCTCCACCATGAACCTGTACCGCGTATTCCGCATCCATCCCAAGGAGAGCGAGGAGCCTTCGGGATGGGGCAATCTGGTAAGCGCCAAATACGTGGAAGTGAGCAACTTCACCTTCCGCTACGCCAGCGTTGAAAACGCGCTGAATATGCTTGCAAACGGCCTCTTCTATGCAGAGGGGTCCATCGACTGGAACGATTTCACCGTGCACGTGGAAGACCTGGTAGCCGGCAACCTGGCCGTCAAAGACAACCTCATCACCGGCGAAGTACAGCGTCTCATCGCCCGGGAAACCAGCTCCGGTTTCCGCATTGGCATGGCATCGGCCCAGCGCGTACAAGTGGGCGAGAAAAACGTCACCATCGACGGCCTGCACCTGCAGAGCGAGCACACAGACGCCCATCTGAGCCGCTTTATCATGGACGGTGCCATTGACGATTACGCCGACTTCATCCACAAAATCCGCCTGGATGCGTACATTGCGGACGGTTCCGTCATCTCCATGCCCACCATCAGTTATTTTTCCGACGGCCTGGGCGGCATCAGTTTCGAAGGCCGCATCCGCGGGCACGTGAGCGGTACGGTGGACCGCCTGCAACTGGATGCCCTCCGCATCGAGGACGACCATCACGACGTGCAGCTGCGCGGTCATGGCAGCATCACCGGCCTTCCGGCCATAGAAGACACCTGGTTCCGGATGCAGCTGGAAGAGCTCCGCTTCTCGATGGCCGGCCTGGGCGGTTTCATCCGGTCCTGGGCGCCCGAGACCAACCTGGACCTAAAGAAACTGGCCCGCGGAGAGCACTTCAACTTCATCGGCCAGCTGGACGGCACCCTGGACAACATGAAAGTCAAAGGCCATTTCCGCTCCCGCATAGGGCGCGTCCGGGCCGATGCCACCCTGAAAAATATCGTCAATACCCACGCTCCCATCGTCATTGGCGGAGCCATTGAGACGGAGGATTTGCACCTGGGGCGCCTGCTGAACACATCGTCGCTGGGCCCGCTTACCATGAAAAGCGGCCTGGAGGCCACCCTGGACAATAAAATCCACGTCCGGCTGGATTCCCTCCATATTTCCCGCCTGCAAGCCCTGGAATACGACTATTCGGACCTGTCGGCCGTGGGCGTGTACAACGAAGACTCTTTCGACGGGCGCATCATCGCCGCCGATCCCAACCTGAATTTCCTCTTCCAGGGCACCTTCAACCTGTCCCGCAATACGCAGAATGCCGTATACCGTTTCTTCGCCTCGCTGGGCTACGCAGACCTCTACGCCCTGCACCTGGATAACCGCCCGCATTCCAAGATCAGTTTCCAGGCATCGTCCAACATCCTGCGCACGGAAACCCGGGACCTGCTGGGAGACCTCCGCCTGAGCAATATCTGGCTGGAAAGCGAGACCGGCCGGGACGAACTGGGCGACGTTGTGGTGAAGGCCCATGCCAACGACAATGTGAGCCGTATCCGCCTGGAATCCGGTTTCCTGGATGGCACCTACGTAGGCGATGCCGCCCCGGCCCGCTTCCTCAACGACCTCACCTACCTGGTCGTTCACCGGGATGTCCCGGCCCTGCTGGAAAAAGCCCCGGAGCCGTGGGAGGGCGCCTCTTACAAGCTGGAGATGAACGTGAAAGGCTCGCAGCTACTGTGGAATTTCCTGGTACCCGGCCTGTATCTGGAGAAAAACACCCGCCTGGCCCTCAATGTGGATAAAGCAGGCCTTGTAACCGCTCAGGTAAAATCCGGGCGCATTGCCTACAACGACAAATTCGTCAAAGACCTGCAACTGGACTTTGACAACGGCAACGCCGTGCAAACAGCCTCGCTCACCGGCAAGCAAATCTCCCTTTCCGGCGCACAAATCCTGAACAACCGCATTTCCCTGTTTGCCGACAACAACCAGGTGGGCTTTGGTTACACCTTCGACAACGAAGACCAGGAGAGCACCCATGCCGAGCTCTACCTTTCCGGAGACCTGGACCGGGACGAGGACGGTCTTACGGTGAGCGCCCGCGCCCTGCCGTCCAACATTTACTACAAAGGCAACGGCTGGGGCATCTCCAGCGGTGAAATCCGTTACCGCAGCAAAGACTTTTCCGTGGAACAGCTCATGGCCCGCCACGACGACGAAATCCTGCTGGTAGACGGCGTCCTTTCTCCGGACCGCACCGACACGCTGAGAGTGACCATGGAGAAATTCGACATCGGCCTGCTCAATACCCTGAGCGGACTGCTGCCCACGCTCGCAGGCCATGCCACGGGAAAAGCCCTGTTGCTCTCCCCCACGGCGCCTTCCATCGGCCTTGTAGCCAACATCCAGTGCGACTCCACCTATATCGCCGGCCAGCGGATGGGCCAGCTGAGTATCGGAAGCAATTGGGACGAGACCGACAAACGCTTTAACCTGGAAGTGACGAACCTCCTGGCCGGGAAAAACAACATCCACGCCAGCGGGTTCCTGCGGCCCTCCGACGGCGCCATCCAGGTTGCCGCCCACATGGACCGCTTCAACATGGGATATGCCGCACCGTTCCTGAAAGATGTCTTTGCCCAGTTCGGCGGTTTCCTCAGCGGAGACGTCGGGCTGGACGGAACGCTGGAACAGCCGCACGTAAACAGTAGCGGCCTCAGGCTGGACGACGGCCTGCTCCAGGTCGATTTCACCCGGGTGAGCTACCATGTTTCCGGTCCGCTTTCCCTGGACGACAAAGGCCTGCATTTCCGGCAGCTGCAGATTACGGACGCGCTGGGCGGAACCGGCACCGTGCAGGGCAGCCTCCTGATGAACGGATTCAGGGACCTGGCCCTGGATACCCACTTGCAGCTCAAAGACATGAAGGTGGTAGAAATCCCCCGCGGCATGAATCCGCTCCTATACGGAAGCGCCACTGCCAGCGGAACGGCCTCCATTACCGGCCCGCTGAACCGAATCCTACTGGACGTAAACGCCACCACCACCCGCAGCGGCGACATGCATATCTCCCTGAACGGAAGCGCCGAAGACCGTTCCAGGGAAATGCTCCGCTTCCGCCTGGCGCCCGAGGAGAGCGATCGCGACCCTTATGAGGTCATGATGGCCGCCCATACCCAGGAACAGGCCCAGAGCGACCTCCAGCTCAAACTCCGCATCCGCGCCACCGAGCAGATGCAGCTGACTGTGGATGTAGATGCCGAGTCCTCCCTGAACGCCCGCGGAAACGGCATCATCGACATTGACAGCCGGCTCTCGCAGGGCACCTTCTCCCTCAACGGAGACTACGCCATCTCGCAGGGAACGTTCCTGTTCTCGGCCATGAACCTGGTCACCCGCAAATTCACCATCCAGGACGGCAGCACCATCCGCTTCAACGGCGACGTCATGAATACGGACCTCAACGTGCATGGTCTGTACACCACCAAGGCCAGCCTGTCCAACTTGCTGGCCGACGGCAGTGCCGGCAACCGCCGCACCGTGAACTGCGGCATCACCATTACCGGCCGGCTGAGCAATCCGGAGGTGAATTTCAGCATTGACATTCCGGACCTGAACCCAGCCACACAGGCCCAGGTAGATGCCGCCCTGAACACGGTGGACAAGGTGCAGAAGCAGTTCATTTACCTGCTCATCGCCAGCAACTTCCTGCCCAGCGAAGAGTCCGGCATCACCACGGCCGGCGGTTCCAACGTGCTGTTCTCCAATGTGTCCAGTATCATGTCGGGCCAAATCAACAACATTTTCCAGAAACTGAACATCCCGCTGGACATGGGCCTGAACTACCAGACCACCCAGGCGGGCAGCAATATCTTCGATGTGGCCCTGAGCACGCAGCTGTTCAACAACCGCGTCATCGTGAACGGAACGGTGGGCAACAAAAAGCAGGTTGACGGCACCTCCACCAACGAGGTCGTGGGCGACATTGACATAGAGGTTAAACTGAACCGGAGCGGCTCCATCCGCGCCAAGGCGTTCTCCCACTCGGCCGACCAATACACCTCGTACCTGGACAACAGCCAGCGGCACGGGGTGGGCTTCTCCTACCAGCGGGACTTCAATTCCTTCTGGGCCTTCCTGCGCACCATCTTTATGGGGCAGAAGAAACGCGAGGCCCTCATGTCGCAGGATATGCTGGAAGTGGGACAACACCATGTGTACTCCGTGCGCGAAGACGGAAAAATTCAGCAACAGGAAGAAGAAGACGATAAAAAATGACCTACGGAAAATTATACCTTATTCCCACCCCGCTGGGAGACGGAGCGCCGGAGACCGTGCTTCCCGCACCCGTTTTTTCCCTGCTCCCCACCCTGCACCGTTTTGTGGTGGAGGAGACCCGCACGGCGCGGCGGTTCCTGTCCTCCGCCGGCCTCAAGGGGCACATCGGGGAGTTGGAGTTCCACGAGCTCAATGAGCACACGGCCCCCTCGGAAGTGGAGAAGTTCCTCCACCTGTTCGAGGACGGCACCTCGGTGGGCCTCCTCTCGGAAGCCGGCCTCCCCGCCGTGGCCGATCCCGGCGCGCTGCTGGTAGCCCTGTGTCACAGGCACGGCATCGAGGTGGTTCCCCTGGTGGGTCCGTCGTCCCTGATGATGGCCCTGATGGCCTCCGGCCTCAACGGCCAGTCGTTTGCCTTCGTGGGCTACATCCCGGCCAAAACGGAAGAGCGCCGCACCGCCTTAAAGGCCTTGGAAAAGCGTTCCGCTGCCGCCCGTCAGAGTCAAATCCTCATTGAAACGCCCTACCGGAACGACTCCCTCTTTGCCGATATGCTCCAGTGCCTGAGCGGCAACACGCGGCTGTGCGTGGCCGCCAACCTCACCTGCGAAGACCAGTTTATCCGCACCCGGACCGTCGCCCAGTGGAAGGCCTCCCCTGTCACCATCGGCAAACGGCCGTGCGCATTTGTCATGCTGAGCGAAGCGAAGAATCTATGAAGATAGCGTTCAACACCTTGGGCTGCAAACTCAACTATGCAGAAACAGCCACCTACGAGCGCGGCTTGATGGCCGCCGGCTGGGAGGTGGTCCCCTGGACCGATGTGGCCGATGTATACCTGATCAACACCTGCGCCGTTACGGAGACGGCGGAGAAGAAATCCCGCAACCTGATCCGCCGGGCGCACAAGACCGCACCGGAAGCCCGGATTGTGGTCACCGGCTGCTACGCAGAGCTCCGGAAGGAGCAGCTTCTGGCCCTGGACGGAGTCTGGAGGGTCTTCGGTGCCAATGAAAAATCTCAGATAGTCAATACTCTATGTCATGCTGAGCGAAGTGAAGCATCTGTAGTTACTTTTGGAGCATATAGCTCCGGGGAGGAACGGACGCGGGCGTTTTTGAAGGTGCAGGACGGGTGCGACAACTTCTGCGCGTACTGCACGGTGCCGTTTGCCCGCGGCCGCAGCCGGAACATTCCCATATGCGAAGTGGTGAAAATGGCCCGCGACATTGCGGCGGAGGGGGTCAAAGAGGTGGTCCTGACGGGCGTAAACACCGGGGACTTCGGCCGCACCAGCGGAGAAAGTTTCCTGGACCTTCTCAAGGCCCTCAACCAGGTGGAAGGCATTGAGCGCTACCGGATTTCTTCCATCGAGCCCAATCTCATTACCCCCGAAATCGTGGACTGGATTGCCTCCGGAACCAAGTTCCAGCGGCATTTCCACATTCCGCTGCAAAGCGGCAGCGATCGCCTGCTAAAGCGCGTAGGACGGCGCTACGACACCGCCCTCTTCGCCTCCCGCATCGACTACATCCGCCAGGCGATGGAACACCCCGGGGAGCCCCGTGTCTTCTTTGGGATTGACGTGATTGTGGGCCTTCCGGGAGAGACAGAGGAACTGTTCCAGGAAACCTATACCTTCCTAAAGGAGCGCATCCGGCCGGCCTTTATCCACGTGTTCCCCTACTCCCGCCGGCCCGGAACGCGGGCGGCGGAGTGGAAAGACCAGGTGCAGGACCGCATCAAGACGGAACGCGTAGCACGCCTGGAGGCCCTCTGCGAGGAGCTCCACACCGCCTTTGTCCAGGCGCATAAAGGCCTGCATGAGACGGTGCTGTGGGAATCGTCGGAAAAAGGAGGTCGTATGGGCGGCTATACCGGGAACTACATTCGCGTAGAGCGGCCGTTCGATGCCGCCCGCGTGAACCAATTGGAGGAGATTGTCCTATGACCAGGCTCACGTTCCTTGGGACCGGGACTTCACAGGGCGTCCCCATCATCGGCTGCCAGTGCGCGGTGTGCAAAAGCGCGGACCCGCGGGACAAACGCTTCCGTTCGGCAGCGTTCGTAGAGCACGACGGCCTCAACATCCTGGTAGATGCCGGCCCGGATTTTCGCTCGCAAATGCTTGCGCAGGGCATCCGGCACCTGGACGCCATCCTCCTCACGCACAACCACAAAGACCATACGGGCGGCCTGGACGATGTCCGTTCCTTCAATTACATCGACAAAAAAGCCGTGGAGATTTTCTGCGAAGAGCGGGTGCTGCAGTCGCTGCGCGTGGAGTATTCCTATGCTTTTGAGGAGCACAAATATCCCGGCGCACCGGAGTGGCATGTGCACCGGATTGACGAGCGTCCCTTCCGGGTGGACTCGCTGGAAGGCACCGGCGACCTGAAATGGGTGCACGACATCGGCTATTTTTACCGCCAGCCGGACGGGAGCCTCAAACCCTCGGACAATGCTGTGACAGAAGCACCGCACGAGCGTCCCAACGTCATTCCCATCCGGGGTATCCATGGGCAGATGCCGGTACTGGGCTTCCGCTTTGGGAACATCGCCTATATCACCGATATGAGCACCCTGCCGGAGCATGAGCTTCTCAAGCTTCAAGGCCTGGAGCATGTGACGCTGAACACCGTGAGCTACCACCCGCACCACTCCCATTTCTCGCTGGAAGAGGCGTTGCGGCTGGCCGATAAGATTGGCGCCAAACACACCTGGCTTACGCATCTTTCGCATGCGTTCCCCTCTCATCCCCTGTTTTGTGAAGAATTAAGAACCCGTTGCAAGGAGCTGGGCATCCGCTCGGATGTACAGCCGGCCTATGACGGACTTACACTGGAAGATGCATAAATTGCCCGAAAGCGGCACGATACGCATCTGAGATATGCAATAACTTGTCATCCACCTTCACATCTCCGGTGGGAGAAACACTTTGGATGTGCTGACGGGACACAATGTATGAGCGATGGATGCGCATGAAATCATCAGAGGGCAGCAGTTCCTCCGCCGCCTTCATGGTGAGATGGGTCACAAGTGGCTCCCGGCGGCTTTTCAGACGGAACATGACATAATCTTTCATGCCTTCCACATAGAGGATATCCGACAACGCCACCTTCTGGAGAACGCCGTCGGATTTGAGGAAAATATCCGTCTGTGCCGGAACGCCGGCCTGGCCTGATGCCGCCTCCTTCAGTGCAAACCACTCCTGTGCCTTGGTGGCGGCCTCCAGGAATTTCTGGTAACGGATGGGCTTCAGGAGAAAATCCAGCGCGCTCACTTCATAGCTCTCAAAGGCGTACTGCTTGAATGCCGTCGTAAAAATAATCCGCGTTTGAGGCGGAAGCATCCGGGACAGTTCCAATCCGTCCAAATCCGGCATCTGGATATCCAGGAACACAATTTCCGGAGCCCGGACACGGATTTCCGCAAGGGCAAGGACGGGATCGTTGAAACAGCCGGCCAACTCCAGAAACGGCGTACGCGCAACATACCCTTCCAGCATTTTCACAGCCAGCGGTTCGTCGTCCACCACGATGCAGCGCAGTTTATTCATACTTTGAGCGTTACTTCTACCGAATAGACATTGCTATCGGCCTTTTGGGAATAGGTATATCGGCCCGGATAGAGCAGTTCCAGCCGGCGTTTCATATTGTCCAGCCCGATCCCGGAACCAATATGGTCGCTCCCCTGCTTGCCAAAGAGCGAATTCTCTGCACGGAAATGGAGTTCCCCGCCGGCATAGTGCATGCTCACCCGTACAAATGATGGATAACGGGCATTCACGCCATGCTTGAACGCATTCTCCACCAGCGAGATGAACAGCAGCGGAGCCACCTGAACATGCTCCATCGGCTCTTCCAGTTCTTTCTGAACCGTGGTGCTCTCGTTACAGCGAAGGGCCATCAGGTCTATGTAATTGTTCATGAAATCAATCTCTGCAGACAGCGGAACCTGGTTGGCCTCGCTGTCATACAGGGCATAGCGCAACAGGTCACTGAGCTGGCCTATACTCTCCTGCGCTTTATCCGGGTCTATTTGGGTAAGGGAGGAGATGTTGTTGAGCGTATTGAACAGGAAATGGGGATTGAGCTGGTGTTTGAGCCAGGTGAGTTCCGCCTGCGCAACTTCCATCTTTTCCTCATTCGTACGCATGATGTGCCGGATACCCACCGCCATGGCAATCAGGATAACCTGGACAAATATGCCGGCCAGTAAAGCGCCCACATAGAAGGCCCACATCCCCTGTTCCCCGAACTGATCCAGCGTCTCCTGGGGGAATTCCGGCGTCTTGAGCATCCTGGGCAGGTTCCAGGCCACCAGGAGCACGACGTTGGAAAGGAAAAACCACTTGGCCTTCCCCGCCTTGTGAAGGAACAGAGGAATCAGCAGATAGTAATTCAGAGCATACACCACAAACAGCGGCAACATCAGGTGAAGCGTTCCGCTGAGTATCTTCAGGGACGAGCTTACCTCCCGCGTGATTGTGAGGTCCACCAGGGAAGGAGCCAGCATCAACCCTACCCAGGCAATCAGCTGGGCAAGGTCGATGAGATAATTCTGTCGATTGCGCGTGGCCATATCAATGCAAAGATAAGGATTTTATTGCATTTGCATCACTGAGTTCATGCTTTCTGCCGTGGTGGTGCTGTTGAGCTGCGTATCGTTCTCGATGGTGTGGCGGACCCGTTTGGTTCCCTGATTTCCCTGCTTGCCAAAAGTCCAGCTCACCTGGATGGCCACCTGGGCCATATTGATGGCCGTGTTCATGGTAGTGGTAAAGCCGCTGCCCCGGGTAGTGGAGCCCATGTGCATCTTGAAATCCTTGGAGAGCGGGGCGACGCCGTTGATACCCACGCTCAGGCGATCGTTCAGGAAGGTTTTGGTGAGTCCCAGCATGGCCATGGCCATACCGGTAGAGGAGCCCTGCAGGGAGACATGGCCTCCCATGGCAATGACATTGGCACTGAGACGAAGGTCCCAAGGCAGGGTTTGCTGCACACCGGCCATCACATTGAACTGCCAGCCGCCGTTCTTCTGGCCCAGTTGCTCGCTGCGGAGGTCCACATAGCTTACACCGCCGTTGAACATAATGCGCGTTTTGCTGCCGGGGTTAATCATTACATAGGCATTCAGGCCCGTATTGTTGCTTTTTACGATATTGCCGTACGTGGTATTGAGCAGATTGTCGCTGTCGTAAAAGCTGAACTGGGAAATGCCGTTTCCCGTGTAATTGTGCCGGAGCGTAGCATTGACCATCACCAGCGGAGAATAGTAATTATAGACCAGGGACAGATTATGGCCGCGTTCAACCTCCAAGTCCGTATTTCCATAGCTGAGTGCGGTAGGATCGGACGTATTTACGTACGGATTCAGGTAAGAAATGCCCGGACGACTGATACGCATGTTGTAACTGAGGCCGATATTCTGGGCCGCAGAGGGACTCCACTGGAAACTGGCCGTAGGGACCACACTGCCGTAATTTACCTTGAAGGGCGCCTGATTCGTAGAAGAATAAGACTGCCAGGTGTGTTCATAGCGGACACCGGCCTTGACACCAAAAGCGCCGTATGTTCCGGACAGCTCGGCATAGGCGGCGGCAATGCGGTTGTAGAAGTTATAGTCCAGGCTGGTGGCAGGATTCTCCACATAGGTGCTCCCCTCCCGGAGATAGTCCAACTGATGGGAGGAATTGTGCCGGCCGATATACTTGACACCGGTGGACAGGCTGTGCAGGGAGCCCAGCGGAGTGGTAAAATCGGCCTGGACGGTGTGGTCCATGGAGTTGGTGCGTCCGTCTGACTTGCGGTCCGTGAGGTCGAAGCCGGGAACAACGGCATCGCCGAAGGTATTCAGGCTGTTGTTAACGGAAGGCGTGGCATTGAACTGGTAGCTCAAAGTAAAGCTGCGGCCCGGAGCATCGGCCCAAAGGTGCTGGTAATCCGCACCGGCCGAAATGTTGTTGCGGTCGTTGGTCGTGACAGTAGTGCCGTCGTAGCGGAAGGCGTCCAGTCCGGGGAAGCGGATGGTGGTGCCGGTGGTCCCGTCGTTTTTCATGCCAAAATGCATAATGCCAGCGGTGGCGGAAATCAGGTTCAGGGAGTCAATCTCATAACTGGCGCTCAGATTGCCCATCACCATGGGCGTTTTCAGGGTGGACTCCGTGTGGGTAGAGGTGGAAAAGCCGCTGTCCTGGATGCGTTCCATGTCCATCTGGGTCTTGTTGTTGGCGCCGTACATGGCATTGACATTCAGGTTCATGGAGAATTTGCCTTTCTGCAGGCCGCCATACAGGCCGCCGCCACCGCCGCGGGTGGAAGCCATGCCCCGGACCGTGCCATAGAAGCCATCGGCCACGGAAGCGCCGCCGGTTGCCTGACGGTTGGTGGTAATGTTGAGTACGCCGCCTACGCCTTCCGCGTCATACCGAACACCGGGATTGGTGACCACCTCAATGTTCTTGATGGCGCTGGCCGGCATCATCTTAAAGATGGTGGAGGCATTCTGACTCATCATCTGGTTGGGTTTGCCGTCCACGTACACCTGGAAGCTACTGCTGCCGTTCACGGTAATGTTGTCCTGTCCGTCCACAGAAACCATGGGAACTTTCCGGAGCATATCCAGCACGGTGGAAGTCTTGGAATCCACATCGTCCTCTACATTATAGGTCATCTTGTCCACTTCCATCTTCACAAGGGGCCGCATGGCTGTGACGGAACCGGCTTTTAACATCTCGGCGCTGTCCTGGGCCAGGATTTCGCCCAAATCCACTTCAGGCGTGGCGGCAGGTACGGTGAACGTGCGGCGCTGCACTTTCCGTCCCATGTTATCGAAGAGCATTACATACTCTCCCGCCAGCGTAAAACTGTGGGAGAAACGGCCTTGTTCGTCGGTGGTCGTGAAGGCTACGGCCTTCTCCGTATCCGGCAGGCGGTAAAACTGCACGATGGCCGCGGGCTCTCCCGCGCGGGTAAGGGAATCCAGCACCACGCCCTTCACCGTAGTTTTCTGGGCAAAAGCGCTAACGGTCAATAGCGCTGCGGAAAAAAGGACAAGCAACTTTTTCATATTCGGGATCATTTTTGTTTCGCGTAATTTGACAACAAAAATACATCCGGGTTCAATGTCCTGTTCCCGCTTTTCGACCAACGCCCGCTTTTCTTCGACGAACACGCTTCGCGAGCAGCGCTATTGCATCTGACGGAGGCGGACGTCTATTTCCGGGAGGGCGGCAGGGATACCGGAGATATCCGTTTGGCCAAAGTGGTAAGGGATGAGCACTTTGGGCTTCACCATCCGGGCGGCGGCAATACACTGGGGCACGGTCATGGTGTAGGGCTGGTTGCAGGGCAGGAACGCCACGTCAATGTCTTTGATGACCGCCATTTCCGGAATGTCCTCCGTGTCTCCGGCAATGTAGATGCGGAAACCATCCACGCTCAGGATATAACCGTTGTCCCGCCCCTTCGGGTGAAACTGAAGATGGCCTTCGGTGGTGTTGTAGGCGGGAACGGCATCTACATGGATGCCCTCACCGATATCCATTCCCTCTCCATTGGCCAGGACACTTCCCCGCCCCAGCATCTGGGCACAGCGGGCATTGGTGATGACCTGCCCGCTCAGGATAGAAAGAACCTCCGGGTCAAAATGGTCTCCGTGCTCGTGGGTCACCAACACATAATGGGCCTTGGGAAAATCTGCCGCGTAGTCCGTGGGTTTGCCATATCCGGCCACCGGGTCCACCTGGATAGAAAGGCCTTTGTAGGCGATGGCCAGGCTGCCGTGCTTGATGAGCCAGATTTCCAGCGGAGCACCGGAAGGCGTGCAGAAACGCTCTACCTCGTACGTGGTTACGGGAAGTCCGGCCTCCTGCCAGGCCAGGATGCCGCCCAACAGATTGAACGGGGAAAAACCGGCCTTGGCCAGTTCAGTGGCAGCCGCGGCGCTGCGCCGGCCACTCCGGCAATACAGCAGTACCGGGCGCGACGGATCCAGGGCAGCCTGAACGGCCGGCAGAAAGCCATCGGCCTGCCAGTCAATATTGATGGCTCCGGGCAGATGCCCCGCAGCAAATTCCGCGGCGGTGCGCACGTCCAGTAACTGGGCCGCACCATCGCTTGACAAACGGTCCTGAAATGCCTGCACGGGCAGGTTTTCGCCGGCCTTGCAGGAATGCATTCCCAGCAGGGACAACACGGCAACAATAGAAAGTTTTCTCATGGGATATTAGTCTTCTTCAATTACACGGGTGCTCATCGGGCGCGCCGGCCTGGACGCGGACTCCGCGGCGGGGCGGAACAGCAGCTGGGCAAAAAGTCTCCGGTGACCTGCACCACCTTGGCCTTGGGATTGTGATAACGGAAAGTTACGCTATGTTTCATGGTCGGACAGTGTTATTTCTTCAAAAATAAGCATTTATCTCCGATGTTCAAATACTTTGAACAAAAGAAAAAACATTTGAACCCAAGAAACAAGTTTATTATGTCTGCTTTTTTTTGTATCTTCGTGGATTATGAATACATTCAGACTCATTCAAAAAAGCATTTTGCTGCTTCTTGGAAGCCTTCTTTCCCTGGCGCTGTTTGCCCAGGAACAAGTGTACAACTTCTCTTTTGACACCTGGAGCAAGTCCAAAGGCGCCTGGGACCTGTTCCCGGAAAACGCCTCCGAGAAACAGAAAGTCTGGGGCACCGTGAACCACGGCACCAGTTTTCTGGGCATCAACACCACCGCCCCGGAATACGAGCATGTGGCCGTCAAGGGCAAAGGCAAGGCCGCCGCCAAGGTGAGCAGCCGTTCCATTATGGGCACCTTCGCCACCGGCAACCTGTACACGGGTAAATTCGTGAAAATCATTGGCATGTCCGGTGCGGAGATGTACCACGGCATCCCCTTCCACAGCCGTCCCAAGAGCCTGTCCGGCTACGTCCACTACCAGCCCGGCAAGATTGACGCCACCAAAAAGCCTTATAAGGAGATGAAAGGCCAGCTGGACAAGGGCCAGATAGAGATTGCCCTGTACGGCTGGAAGCAGGCCCGCCATTTCGTTTCCACCGACGGCGCCAGCACCCCGGCCGCAAAAGACCCAGACATCGTGGCCTATGGTTCCCTGGTACTGGACAAAGACACGGGTGGGTACATTCCCTTCACCATCGACCTGAAATACGTCAATGACAAACAGCCGTCGTACCTATTCATCGCCGTCCTGGCCAGCCGCTTGGGTGAATTCTTCACCGGCAGCAGCAAGTCGGTCATTTACGTGGACGAATTTACATTCAATTACTAGCATTTTATGACCCAGGAAGTTATCCGGAGCATCGACAGCATTCAGGTGAGCCTGAATGCCGGTGGCATGAACACCATCAACATTATTCTGGCGTTCGTGATGTACGGCGTAGCGCTGGGCATCAAGCCGGCCATCTTTGTAGAGGTATTCAAAAAGCCCAAGAGCGTACTGCTGGGCATGCTGTGCCAGCTGGTGCTGCTGCCTGCACTCACCTGCCTGCTGGCGATCCTCCTCACCGGATGGATTTCTCCCATGATGGGATTGGGCATGATTTTGGTGGCCGCCTGCCCGGGCGGCAACATCTCCAACTTCATGAGCTCGCTGGCCAAGGCCAATGTGGAACTCTCCGTGTCGCTCACGGCCATTTCCACCGCGCTAGCCGTACTGCTCACGCCGTTCAACTTCTGGGCCTGGGGCACGGTGTACCTGCATTCCGCAGCCGTATCGGCCGAAATCCCTACCCTGGTGATTCCCCTGTGGGACGTGTTCAAGACCATCTTCATCCTGCTGGGCATTCCGCTGGTGCTGGGCATTCTCACCAGCCATTACCTGCCCAAGGTGGCGCAGGCGCTGAAAAAGCCCCTGCAGTGGCTTTCCATCGTCATTTTCATTGCCATGGTGGTGCTGTCGTTCGGCAGCAACATAGAGGCGTTCCTCAAGTGCATCAAGTACATTTTCCTGGTGGTGCTCATTCACAACGCACTGGCGCTGAGCATTGGCTTTGGCGTGGGCTCGGCCTTTAAGGTACCTTTCCGCGACCGTCGTACGCTCACCATAGAAACGGGCATCCAAAACAGCGGCCTGGGCCTTGCCCTCATGCTGGGAACCAGCCTCTTCTCCGGCTTCCCGCCCCACGGCGGCATGCTGGTCATCACCGCGTGGTGGGGCATCTGGCACATCATTTCCGGCCTCACCGTGGCCACCATCTTCAACCGCAGCAAACGGGCCGATGTCTGAGATTTGGAAACATGACCGCCTGTACAGCCTGGGGCGCCCGTACGTGGACTGGTGCACCCGGCAAAGCTACCGGCATCTTCGCTACCGGGGTGCAGACCTTCCCACGGAAGGGGCCGTCATCCTCGCACCCAACCACACCAATACGCTCATGGACGCGCTGGTCATGCTGGCCGCCCGCCCCGATGCCACGGTATTCGGTGCCCGGGCCGATTTATTCCGTCGCCCGGCCGTAGCCCGGATCCTTCATTTTCTGCGCATCCTGCCCATGGTCCGTAAGCGGGACGGCCTGGAGCATGTGAGTGAGAACTACGCCACCTTCGGGCAGATTGACGATGTCCTGGCGCACGAGGTGCCGTTCTGCCTGTTTGCCGAAGGGACGCACCATCCCGGGCGCACCCTGCAACCCATCAAGAAAGGCATTGCCCGGATTGCCCTCCACAGCGCCCAAGCGCGCCAGACCTGGGTGGTGCCAACGGGCATTAACTACAGCGACTTTTACCATTTCCGGGGCGCCTGCGAAGTGCGCTATGGGAAGCCCCTGGATATTAACGCATTTGTCCGTGAACACGAAGGCCTTACGGAAGCCCAGCTGCTGCAGGAACTGCGTACGTATATTGAGACGCACATGGCGGCAATGGTGGAACCGGCAGGGCCGGCAGTGGAGAAGCCCTCTCCCATGCTGTTTTTGCTTTGGCCCCTGGCCGCCCTGCTCACGCTGCCCGTCTGGTGCACGGCGGAGGTCCTCTGCCACAAGATGAAAGACAAAGCCTGGTGCAACAGCATCCGCTGTGCGAGCCTTGTCCTGCTGCTCCCCCTTACCCTCCTCATCTGGGGCATCATTTGGGGCTTTATCCTTCCCTGGACCTGGGCGCTTTCCCTTTTGATCTGCACGCTCTTCTCCTACCCCGTCTTCTACGACGGCCTCACGCTCTTGCGCATGAAACGGAACTAACTGATTCTCAGAAATATATGACAATGGACGGGTACCCGATGGGTACCCGTCCATTTGTGTAAAGTGCTGACTGCAAGCGCTTTGTATTCCAGGCTAGAGCTGAGGGCCAGCCTTTACCAGGGCCTTACCGGCCTTGTTGGACTCATACTTGTGGAAGTTCTTGATGAAGCGGCCGGCGAGGTCTTTGGCCTTCGCTTCCCACTCTTCCGGCTTGGCATAGGTGTCGCGAGGATCCAGGATGCCGGTGTCTACGCCTTCCAGTTTGGTAGGAACCTTGAAGTCGAAGAAAGGAATCTGCTTGGTAGGAGCCTTGTCAATGGCACCGCTCAGGATGGCGTCGATGATGCCACGGGTGTCGCGGATGGAGATACGCTTGCCGGTACCGTTCCAGCCGGTGTTCACGAGGTAAGCCTTGGCGCCGCTCTTTTTCATCTTCTTCACCAGTTCCTCTGCGTACTTGGTAGGATGCAGCTCCAGGAAAGCCTGGCCGAAGCAGGCGCTGAAGGTAGGAGTGGGCTCAGTGATGCCACGCTCGGTACCGGCCAGCTTGGCGGTGAAACCGGAAAGGAAGTAGTATTTGGTCTGTTCCGGGGTGAGGATGGAAACCGGAGGCAGTACGCCAAAGGCATCGGCGCTCAGGAAGATCACCTGCTTGGCTGCGGGGCCTTGGCTGTCCGGACGCACGATTTTCTCGATGTGGTAGATAGGATAGCTCACGCGGGTGTTCTCGGTAACGGACTTGTCGTTGAAGTCGATCTTGCCGTTCTCGTCCACGGTTACGTTCTCCAGGAGAGCGTCCCTGCGGATGGCGTTGTAGATATCCGGCTCGGACTCTTTGTCCAGCTTGATCACCTTGGCGTAGCAGCCGCCCTCGAAGTTGAACACGCCCTTGTTGTCCCAGCCGTGCTCGTCGTCACCAATCAGGAGACGCTTAGGATCTGTGGAAAGGGTGGTTTTACCGGTACCGGAGAGGCCGAAGAAGATGGCGGTGTTTTCACCGTTCATGTCCGTGTTGGCGGAGCAGTGCATGGCGGCGATGCCCTTCAGGGGGAGGTAGTAGTTCATCATGGAGAACATACCTTTCTTCATTTCGCCACCGTACCAGGTGTTCAGGATAACCTGCTCACGGGAGGTAACGTTGAAGGCAACGCAGGTCTCGGAACGGAGGCCCAGCTCCTTGTAGTTTTCTACCTTGGCCTTTGCAGCGCAGTATACCACGAAGTCCGGCTCCTGGTCAAACTCCTTCTGGTTCTTGGGACGGATGAACATGTTGGTCACGAAGTGGGCCTGCCATGCAACCTCCATGATGAAACGAACCTTCATGCGGGTGTCGGCGTGGGTGCCGCAGAAACCGTCCACCACAAAGAGGCGCTTGCCGCTGAGCTGCTGCTGAGCGAGTTTCTTCACCACTTTCCAGGTGGAGACGCTCATTTTGTGGTTGTCGTTGGGATAGCCTTCCGTGGTCCACCAGATTTCGCCGGGTTTGCCTTCCTTGGTGGTGTTGTCGTACACGATGTACTTGTCTTTGGGAGAACGGCCGGTGTAAACGCCAGTCATTACGTTAATGGCGCCCAGTTCGGTTACCTGACCTTTGTCATAACCTTCCAGACCGGGTTTGGTTTCCTCATTGTAGAGGACTTCGTAGGTGGGGTTGTAGAGGATTTCCTTAACACCCTTGATGCCGTACTTTTTAAGATCGATGCTTGACATAAAAATATCTAGAATTAATTGTAATTTCTATCCTGCAAATTTAATCATTTTCTACCGCTTTTCCAAGTGGGCGTCCAGCCTTTTTTGAAGGCCCGGAGCCAGCGACACATTCTCCAATTTTTCGGCCTCTTTTAGCCAGCGCTGACTGAGCTCGTAGTCTTCCATCAGATAGAAAGCCTGGGCAATGTTGTAACAGGCGCAGGCACGGTGGGTGGCATCGCCCCGTTTAACCAGCTTGGTCCAGCAGTCCACAGCGGCGGCAAATTTGCCGTCCATCACCTGCAGGATGCCATCGATCCAGGGATCGGACCCCATGTCAAAATAATAGAAGTTGAAGGCCTCCTTAATCCAGGTGGAGAGGAAACGCCGGCTGATGCGCTCTCCCACAACTTCCGCCTCCGCTCCCAGGCTGCGCAGGGCTTTCTCTCCCAGGGCTTCCTGCGTGAGCAAGCCATTGTTGAACACCCGCGTCCGGAGCACGGCGGAGCCGTTGTAGGAATGCACCTTGTCCTGCCCCATGCTGTCGTACACATCCAGGTGGGTTTTCACCGGCACGGCTACAGGGCACACAAAGGCGGAATCGACAGAGGTGGCATCCTTTACAACCTGATTGGTCTCGGGTGCAGGTATGCCCAGATTGGTTTTGAGGACAAACACCACATCCCCGCCGGTATCCATCACCAGCGAATGCATCAGCTCCACCGACATGCTGTCCAACTCCGGCAGGCGGTAAATACCCACCTTCTCCTCCCCGCCAAAATAGTCCTCTTCCAGGCTGCGGGCCATGGACGACGCCGCCTGGCGGTCGAACAGGGAATCTACCTGATTGGTTCCGTCCCGATACACGATGGAAATTTCCTTCCGCGCCAGGTTAAGGCCGGAAGAAGAAGGATTCCGCACGTCCATGTACAGCGGATACACCTGCGGAGAGCAGGCCGCGGTGAGCAAAACTGCCGCTAAAATCCAGGAATGTTTCATATCACTTGTGCTGTAAGGTCATATTCGTCGGCTCCGGTAATGCGCACCTGAAGGAATTCACCCACCAGCGAATACGGCTCCACGCCGTCAAAGGCCTCCGGGGTGTATTTCATCAGGATCTCGCCGTCCACCTCCGGGCTCTCGAATTCGCTGCGGCACACCAGGGTGCCTTCCACGAAGTCGTCCACCAGGACACGGACCTCGGTGCCAATCCGGGACTGGTTGTATGCAAGAGAAATGCCACGCTGCGCTTCCATGAGCATGTCCAGCCGCTTTTGTTTCACTTTGGCCGATATGCTGTCCCGGTAATGCTCCGCGCCATACGTTCCTTCTTCCTCCGAATAGGTGAAGGCGCCCATACGCTGGAAACGGGCTTCCCGCACAAAAGCAAGCAGCTCGTCAAAATCGGCCTGACGCTCGCCGGGATGTCCGACGATCAGCGTGGTACGGATGGCAACACCCGGCACCTTTTCCCGCATGCGGCGGATGAGTTCCCGTGTCCAGGCGCCATCTACGTGCCGATGCATCTTGTCCAGCACCCGGTCGCTCACATGCTGGAGCGGAATGTCCATGTATTTGCACACCTTGGGATTACGGGCCATCTCTTCCAGGACATCCTCCGGGAAATCGGCCGGATAGGAATAGTGGATGCGCAGCCACTCGATACCGTCCACATAGGAAAGCTTGCGAAGCAGTTCCGCGAGCGCACGCCGTCCGTACAGGTCCAGGCCGTAATAGGTGGTATCCTGAGCGATGATAATGAGTTCCCGGATCCCCCTGGCAGCCAGCTCTTTAGCTTCTTCCACCAGCTCTTCCATGGGTACGGAACGATGGGCGCCGCGGATAAACGGAATGGCGCAGTAGGAGCAGCGCCGGTTGCAGCCCTCGGAAATCTTGAAATAGGCGTAGGGCTTGTTCCCTTCCGTCAGGACCCGCCGATAGGACTCCCCGGCCTTGTATTGGCAGCCCAGGGCCTCTACCAGCGGAGCCAGGTCCCGCGCACCGAACCAGCCGTCCACCTCAGGAATGAGGGACGGCAGCTCGGAAGCGTACCGCTGGGACAGGCAGCCAAAAACGATGAGGCGCCCCACTTCCCCGGCCTTTTTGCGCGCTACGCAGGCCAGGATGGTCTGGATGCTTTGCTCCTTGGCATCGCCAATAAAACCGCAGGTATTCACCAGGAGTACATCGACCGGACGGGATTCCGACTCCGGGACCAGCTCATAGGCGTGCCGGACCTGGAACAGCAGATGCTCCGTATCTACGGTATTCTTGGAGCATCCCAGTGTAATGACCTGCAGGGTGGGCATTTACGCCTCCTCTTTAGCAGCAGCCTCGCGGTCTTCGTCGGTCATGAATTCCAGCGAAGCGTACTTCTTGAGTTCATTATACCACTCCACCACTTTCTTCATGTGGGACACATAGAAGCGGCCTGCGTCATAGTTGGGCAGGGCCTTGGCAAACAGCGCCTTGAGCTCTGCATCGGCAGCCTTTGCCGACGGAGCGTCCTGCTCACCCAGTACCTCGTGCAGTTTGGTGAATACCTCCGAGAGCTTCACTTCCCCTTCCTCCGTATAGATGGAGATGTCTTCCAGGGTGGTGATGCCGGCGCCAGCGGCAAAGTTGGCGCGCTTTTTATCGGAAAGGGCCTCTACGATGGCGCCGGTGCGCGACTGGGCGATATAATTGAACAGTCCGTGCTGACCACGGATAGAAAGGGTTTTTGCGAGATCGGTTTTCATGATATAGCTTGGTTTCAAAATCTTACAAATATAGTCATTTTTTTGGAAAAAACACGGCGTCTACGGCTGCGCGGAGCTGCTCCGGCGTTCCGTCGTTGACAATGACCGCGCCGATGCCCTCCCGGGGCAGCTGCTGTGCGTCCATCCGCCGCAGCACCTCTTCCACCCCCAGGCCGTCACGGGCCATCACCCGCTGCAAGCGGACTTCCCGCGGCGCCGTCACCAGCACCACTTTGTCTGCCAGCCCGTTAAAAATGGGTTTGAAAAGAATAACGGCCGACTCCATCACCACAAAGGGGGCGTGGACATGCGCTTCCCGCCAACGGAGAAAATCCTCCAGCACAGCCGGATAGACCGTGTTCTCCACCTGTTCGCGGGCCTTTGCGTCTGAAAAAATCACGGCCGCCAGGGCCTTCCGGTCCAGTTTCCCGCCAGCGGTACGGAGCGGGATTCCCAGCACCTTTTCCAGGGCCGGAACCAGCGTCGGGTTCTCGTCATAGAGAGCCTTGGTGCGGACGTCCGAATCATAGACAGGAATGCCCCGCTCGGCAAGCAGGGCGCTCACAGCGGACTTGCCGCTGCCGATAAGGCCGGTTAAGATGATGGTTTCCATCAGCGAAGTTCCACGCAGTCAAATACTTCCGGCTCCACCCGGTATTCCAGCACGCCGGCAGGCAGCCGGAGGGTGCGGGCGGCGCAACGACCGGTGAGGGAGGCGTTGAAGTCCTTCCAGTCCACATACAGTTTGAAAGCGGCGACAGGGTCTTTGGCCAGCGGGAAGGCGCAGCGCATAACCACCTGGGCAGTAGGCGGATACACTTGAATATCATGCCCGGCAGGCGCATTCCACACTTCGATGGGAACCGTTGTACGAAGCTCTACGAAACGGGAGACGGGCAGTTCAAAACTGACCTCCTCCGTGGAGAGCCGCACGCCCTTGATGGGCGAGAGGCGAAGCACCCCGTGCTGGGACTCGTGAACGTCCGATAACAGCAAACGGGAGGCTACCACCTTTTCCACGGCCTCCAGGTGCGCATCGTCGCCATACACGGTAACGGAATCCGGCGTGACGCGGAACGGGCCGCTGGGCATGTACTGGGAACGGCACACCACGCTCTTATGCACCTCTACGGGCACTCGTTTGTGGTTCTCTGCGGGGAAAATAAATTTGAGGGTGTCGGAAATAAAGGCCTCCACCTGCGCCCCTTCCCCAAAAAACTCGTTCACGTAGGAGTTGATGGTGCTGCCGATAAGGCAATAGGTATGGGGCGCCGTATTGCGGAGATCGGCCCGGTCGAAGGGGACCACCACGACGTCGCGCTCCTTGCGGCTGCGTTCCCGCAGGAGGCGGAATCCGTCCGTGCGGCAGCGGGCGCTCACCACCACGGTGTTGGTGGACTCCATGCCGTGCCCGTCAATATTGCACTGGGCCACAACGGGCACGCTGATGGTGCCCGAATAGTCTTTTGAAAGATTGGTCAGCACCCATATAAGTACAGCCAGAACAAGGGAAAGAATCATGATGACCCCTTCCCCGTTCCAACTTTTCACTCTGGCCCTGATGCTGTCTTTCAGGGACATGGTCTTACTTTTGTTCGGCGTCGGAATAGTCCTTCACCAGGCCCTGTTTGTCCACGCGAAGTTTCACGTCACCGTCTACACGAATGAGAACGGTCTTTTCGTTCACTTCCACGATTTCTCCATAGATGCCGCCCACGGTGACCACTTTGTCGCCTTTCTTGAGGGAATTGCGGAATTCCTGCATTTCCTTCTGCTGCTTGCGCTGGGGACGAATCATGAACAGCCACATCACCAGGATGATGGCGCCGAACATGAGGATGGTGGGCCAGGCGCTGGGCTGCTGGGCGGCGCCATCCGCGGGAGCGGCGGCGGGCCCCATCAGAAGGAGGGTGTACAATAGCTTCATACAGTTTTGTTAATTATGCCTTTGGCCATGCGGTCCTTGATGAGGCGGTCCAGCAGACCGTTCACAAAACCGCGGCTCTTGGGCGTTGAATAATATTTGGAAATTTCTACGTATTCGTTGATGGTGACCCTGAGCGGAATGTCCGGGCAGGTCTCCGCCTCTGCGAGGCCCATGCCAATAAGGACGATATCCGTGGTGTACAGGCGGTCCTGGTCCCACTTGGAAACCGAGCCGGCAATGAGGTCATAGTATTCTGCATAGCGGCCGTAGGCGGCGGTGATAAGAGAGCGGATAAAATCGTGGGCGTCCGCCTGGTACAGCGGAGGGTAACTCCACCGGCCCGTGCGCCCCATCTCTTCCAGGGAACGGATGACGCAGCCCAGCACATACGGGAGGTCGTCTGCCCAGTGGATGGACTGGTCCTCCAGGATGGCCCAGAGGGTCTCGTCGTCCTCAAACTCTGTTTGGAATACCTGCTTCCAGAGGGCGGCGTCCCCTGCAAGGGACTGCTCCGGGTCCTGCATGTATGCCTGATAATACGGGCGGGTTTTCAGATTCTCGTACAGGGTGTGAACGAAGGCGTCGTTCTGCTCCCAGGACAACTTCTTCTTTTCCAGGAGTTTCCGGAAATCCGGATCCTGCTCCAGCAGGGCGGCTATGCCGTTACGGACAAATTTGAGATTGGGATGGAGTTCCTCCTGGGTGGGATTGAACTTGGTGCGGGCCGCTTCCGTACGGCGGGCGGCTTCCTGCGTGAGGGCCTCAATGACCTCCAGCATGTACAGATAAAGGTCGCGTGTGGCCTCACAGGAGGCTTCAAGGCTGCCGAGCGCCTCTTTCAACGAAAGGTCCGGATTTTCCGCGTATGCGTACAGGACCTTGAAGGCCTTGATTCTAAGGATGCGGCGATTTAGCATGATGTCAAATAAATTTCAGGCAAAGTTAGTGTTTTTTAATAAAAATCCCTACATTTGTAAGCAGAAAACATAAAAACGAACAAAGGTATGTACAGTGAAGATTACGAGCGTTCCCACGCTCAGGAGAGAAATTCCGAGGATGTATACTCCAAGCCGGTCCGTGCCGGTAAAAGGACGTACTTCTTTGACGTAAAAACCACCAAAGGCAACAACGACTTCTATCTCACCATAACGGAGAGCAAGCGGCGTCAGGAAAGAGATGGTTCCTTTACCTACGACAAACACAAGATTTTCCTCTATAAAGAAGACTTCGAGAAATTCCAGGAGGGGCTGCAGGATGCCGTGCGCTATATTCTGCACGACTTACTGCACGACCAACCCATCCGCCAGTATCCCTCCCGTGAGGAGCAGGAATCATCGGAAGAAGAGTTCTAATGTTAGAAACCGGCACGCCCTGCCGGTTTTTTCGAACCCGTCCAAAACCGCATGATTCTCCTAAAGAACATATTGCACCAAAACCGACGCACGGACATCCTCATTGGGGACGACGGTCGCATCAGCCATATCGGCCCTGCTACGGAACAGCTCCCCGGCACGGATGTGGTGGATGGCACCGGCTATGCCGTTATTCCCGGCTTCATCAATATGCACACCCACGCCGCCATGATTCTGCTGCGTGGCATCCACGAGGACCTGTCACTATACGACTGGCTCAATAATATCTGGAAAATCGAGGCCAGACTGGACCGCAATTTCATTTATTGGGGCACCAAGGCAGCCTGCCTGGAAATGGTCAAATCCGGCACCACCACCTTCAACGACCAATACTGGTTCTCCCCGCACGCCCGGCAGGCGGCCCTGGACGTGGGCCTGCGGCCCGTGGTGTCGTTCATCTTCCTGGATTCCCACAACCCGGAACTGGCCCGCAAGCAGCGGGAGGCCTGCCTGCACCTGTATGAACGCACCCTGGACTGGGAGGGGGAAACGCCCTTTGCCATCTCCATCCACTCGGTGTACACGGTTTGCCAGGAGAACATCCTCTGGGCCAATCAGTTTGCCCTGGACCACGGCCTCAAGGTGCACCTGCACCTGGCAGAGACCCGTGCAGAGGACGAAGACTGCCGCCATGCCCATGGCGGGCTCTCCCCCACCGAATACTTCGAGCAGCTGGGCATCCTGGGACCGCATATCATCGCCGCCCACGCCCTGCATCTGTCGGACAGCGATGTCCGCATCCTGGGAGACCGCCACGTAAACTGCGTGCACAATATAGACTCCAACCTCAAACTGGCCTCCGGCTTCCGTTTCCGCTACAACGAACTGCGGAACGCCGGTGCCAACGTGTGCCTGGGCACGGACGGGGCGGCATCGGCCAACAACATGGACATGCTGGAGCACATGAAAAACACCGCCCTCCTGCAAAAGGCCTGGCGCCACAATCCGGCGGCCATGCCCCTGCAAGAACTCATGGATTGCGCTACGGTCAACGGGGCCAGGGCCCTTGGGATCGACACCGGCGTCATCCGCGAGGGCGCCTGGGCCGACCTTTCCCTTGTAGACCTCAACAACACCGCTTTCCTGTCACCGGGCTCATTGGAAGCCAACCTCGTGTACGCCGCCCACAGCGACGTCATTTCGTCGGTCATGGTAAAAGGCAAGTGGGTGATGCGGGACCGTCACGTTCCCGGAGAAGAAGAAATCCTGGAAGGCGCCCGCCGCGTTTTGTCACAAATCTAACCACACTACTATGGATCCAAGAATAGAAACCATCAATGGGATTACTGCCCGCCTGAAAGAACGCCTTGAGGGCCGTCAGCCGGAACTGGGCATTGTCCTGGGCAGCGGCCTTGGCAGCCTGGCAGAATCCATCGAAAACCCCATTGTCGTCCCCTACCGGGAACTCCCCGGCTTCCCCGTTTCCACCGCAACCGGGCATAAGGGGAATTTTATCGTGGGCACCCTGGGCGGAAAAATGGTTATTGCCATGCAGGGCCGCATCCACTATTACGAGGGCTACGGCATGGACAAAGTGGTGCTGCCCATCCGCGTCATGATTGGCTGCGGCATCAAACGCCTCTTTGTTTCCAACGCCGCCGGCGGCACCAACCTGGCCTTCCATGTGGGAGACCTCATGATTATCCGGGACCACATCAACCTGCTGCCCAATCCGCTTATCGGCCCCAATTTTGACGATTTTGGTCCGCGTTTCCCGGACATGACACGCCCGTACGACCCAGCCCTCATCAAGCTGGCCGTCAGCGTGGCCGCGGAGGAAGGCATCCAGCTGCAGAAGGGCGTGTATGTGGGCGGCACCGGCCCGTCCTATGAGACGCCGGCGGAGTATAAGTATTTCCGCACCATCGGCGGCGACGCCGTGGGCATGAGCACCATTCCGGAGGTTATTGTGGCCCGCCATGCGGGCATTCCGGTGTTCGGCATTTCCGTCATCACCAACGAAGCCCACGACGACTACGCAGACGATTATGAGAACGACGGTGAAGACGTGGTGATTGCCGCCAACGCCGCCACAAGCAAAATGACCCGTTTAATCACCAAAATGATTGAGAAATTATGAGTTACGCAGATACAATTCACCTGGCATCGGACTATGTAAAAGGCCGCCTGAATGGGCGGGAACCCCTGGTGGGCATTGTCCTGGGCAGCGGTCTGGGCAAACTGGCGGACCAGATTGAGGACCCGCTGGTGATTCCTTATAAAGATATTCCCGGTTTCCCGGTGAGCACGGCTATCGGCCACAAAGGCAATTTCATTGTGGGCAACCTGTCCGGCAAAACGGTCATCGCCATGCAGGGGCGCATCCATTATTATGAAGGGTACGGCATGAACCTGGTGGTGCTGCCCATCCGCGTGATGGAGGTCCTGGGCATCCGATACCTCTTTGTCTCCAACGCCGCCGGCGGCACCAACCTGGCTTTCCATGTGGGAGACCTCATGATTATCAAGGACCATATCAACCTGCTGCCTAACCCGCTCATCGGTCCCAACCTGGAGGAATTCGGCCCGCGGTTCCCGGACATGACCCGTCCGTACGATCCTTCCCTTATCCGGCAGGCGGAAAAGATTGCCGCCAAGGAAGGCATCCGGCTGCAGAAAGGCGTGTACGTAGCCTGCACCGGCCCGTCCTATGAGACGCCTGCCGAGTACCGCTACTTTGGCACCATCGGCGCAGATGCCGTGGGCATGAGCACCACCCCGGAGGTCATTGTGGCCCGCCACGCCGGCATTCCGGTCTTCGGGATGTCCGTGATTACGGATGTTGCACGCGCCACGGACGATGACGATTACGTCACGGACGGTGAGGCCATCGTCAAAGCCGCCGACGCCGCCGCAGACAGAATGACCATCATCTTCAAAAAGCTCATTGCGCAGCTGTAAAAAGCGCAGTTCAGCTCTTACTATAGGCGTAGTGCCCCCGCACTGCGCCTTTTTTGGGGGCCTTTCCCTGCCGTCCTGGCGCAGGTCAGTAGGCTTACCGACCGGTGCCAAGTGATGGAAGGGGAACCATTCAATTCAATGGTTGGTTGCTCACCATCCAACTTTTGACAAAAAACAGGCGGAGAATAGCGAAGGAAAATGAAGTTTTGTAAAAAAGGGCAGAAAAGACTGATAGTTTGCAAGAAATTTTGTATATTTGCATGAATAGTGCTAAAACCGGCCATGCTGGAAGATATTCGGAAACAAATAGAACAGCTGATTGCCCGCTATGAGGCTGAGAAGGCGGAGAATGTACGTCTCCGCCAGGAGTTACATGCGAGTGAAGAAACCGGGAAAGCCCTAAGGAAACAGATTGATATACTGGAATCCGAGATAGAAACCCAAAAACTTGCCCAGGCTTTCTCCGGCGGCTCCCCCAGCCCGGAAACCAAAGCCAAGGTGGACACTTTAATCAAGGAGATCGATAAATGCATCTCCTACTTGGAGGAAGCGTAGTATGGACCAAAAAATCAGCGTAAAGATTGCCGGTCGCATCTTCAACCTCACCGCCAGTACTCCGGAAGCGGAGCAGTTGTACCGTGAGGCTGCAGAAACCATCAACAAACGCTTCGCCGCCTACACCCGCAGCCATCCCGGCAAAAACGTCTCCGACCTGCTGTCCATGATAGCCCTCAACGAGACCGTCCTCCGCCTGGGGTTGCAAAAGGACCTGGACAGCCACAAACAGGACGAAAAAGCGCTGGCTGGTGAGCTGGAACGCTATCTCAACGATTCACAAGCATAGCCGTCACCCATCGAAAGCTGAAATCAACACGTTTCAACGCGCCGGGTAGACTCAGGCCGGGGATGACAGGCCCCTTGTTACCGTAATGGAATTCTGTGCAGGTCACAGGACGCGGGATCTCAGCAACCGGTCGGCTCCCAAATCTTATTCCCATAAGATTTTCTGACTAGATGCTGACGGCTCTTTTATCAAGCAGTTTCCTTGCAAAAGGAGGCTGCTTTTTTTGAAAAACAACAACACAATATATACTTTATGAACATTACAAGCTTACTTATCGGATTGGTCGCCGGTGCAATCATTGCCCTGGCAGCGTACATACTCATCCGCCGTTCCATCCTCAAGGGAAAGCGCGATGAAATCCTGGAAAAAGCAGAACTGGAAGGGGAAAAAATCAAGAACGAACGCATTCTCCAAGCCAAGGAAAAGTACCTCTCCCTCAAGAGCGAACACGACAAAATGGTGAACGAGAAAAACGCTCAGATTCGTGAGGCGGAAAACCGCATCAAGCAAAAGGAAAACAACCTGAACCAGAAGCTCAGCGAGGCAGACCGTAAAAACAAGGAGCTGGAGGCCCAGAAGGCCAGCGCCAAGGCCCAGGAAGAGCAAATGAAAGAGCGCGAGGCGGAATACGAGCAGCTCCGCGGTCAAGTGATCCGCCAGATCGAGGCCATCGCCGGCATGAGCGCCCAGGAGGCCAAAACCCAACTCATGGAAAGCATGAAGGCAGAGGCCCGTACAGAGGCCCAGGCCTACATCAACGACACCATCGACGAAGCCCGGCTGAATGCCGCCAAGGAGGCCAAGCGCATTGTCATCAATACCATCCAGCGCACCGCTACGGAAACCGCCATTGAGAACGCCGTCACCACTTTCCCCATTGAAAGTGACGAGATTAAAGGCCGCATCATTGGCCGCGAGGGCCGCAACATCCGCGCCCTGGAGGCCGCTACCGGCGTAGAAATTGTGGTGGACGACACTCCGGACTCCATCCTGCTCAGCGCCTTCGATCCTGTCCGCCGCGAGGTAGCCCGCCTGGCCCTGCATCAGCTGGTTGTAGACGGCCGCATCCACCCCGCCCGCATTGAGGAAGTGGTGACCAAAGTGCAGAAACAGCTGGAAGAAGAAATCCTGGAAACCGGTAAACGCACCTGCATAGACCTGGGCATCCACGGACTGAGCATGGAACTGGTGCGCCTGATCGGCCGCATGAAATACCGTTCCTCCTATGGCCAGAACCTGCTGCAACACTCCCGCGAGGTAGCCAACATCTGCGCCATCCTGGCCAGTGAACTGGGCCTGAATCCCAAAATTGCCAAGCGCGCCGGTCTGCTGCACGACATTGGCAAGGTTTCGGAAGAAGAGCCGGAACTGCCGCACGCCCTGCTGGGTATGAAACTGGCAGAGCAATACAAGGAAAAGCCGGAAATCTGCAACGCCATTGGTGCGCACCACGAGGAAACGGAAATGACCTCCCTCTACGCTCCCCTGGTGCTGGTTGGAGACGCCATCTCCGGCGCCCGTCCGGGTGCCCGCCGGGAAGTGATTGAGAGCTACATCAAGCGCCTGCGCGGCATGGAGAACCTGGCCGGTTCCTATCCGGGCGTTACCAAGGCCTATGCCATCCAGGCCGGCCGCGAGCTCCGCGTCATTGTGGGTGCAGAGCAAGTGAGCGACCACGACGCAGAAGTCCTCTCCGGAGACATCGCCCAAAAGATTCAGGACGAAATGACCTATCCGGGCCAGGTGAAAATCACCGTTATCCGGGAAACCCGTTCCGTCGCCTACGCCAAGTAAATGGATACCCTGGCCCCGCTCATTGCAGACCTAGCGCTCATTCTGATTTGCGCCGGCATCATGACGCTGATTTTCAAGAAATTGAAACAGCCGTTGGTGCTGGGCTACATTGTGGCGGGTTTCATTGCCAGTCCCCATTTCACCCTGACGCCTTCCGTCATGGATGCCGCCAGCATCCATGTGTGGTCGGACATCGGCGTCATCTTCCTGCTCTTCGCGTTAGGGCTGGAATTCAGCTTCAAAAAGATTGTCAAGGTGGGAGGGCCGGCCATTATCGCCGCCCTCACCATCATTTTTGGCATGATCTTCCTGGGCTTCACGGTGGGCTCGGCCTTTGGCTGGAGCAAAATGGACGCCCTGTTCCTGGGCGGCATGATTTCCATGAGTTCCACCACCATCATCTACAAGGCCTTCGAGGACCTGGGCCTGGCCAAGAAGAAATTCGCCGGGCTGGTGATGTCCATCCTCATTCTGGAGGACATCCTGGCCGTAGTGCTCATGGTGGTGCTTTCCACCGTGGCCGTTTCCTCCAACTTCGAGGGCGGAGAACTGGTGGGCAGTATCCTCAAACTGGTATTCTTCCTCATCCTGTGGCTGCTGGTGGGCATTTACCTGATTCCGCTCATCCTCCGCAAGACGCGCTCGCTCATGAACGACGAGACCCTTCTGGTGGTATCGCTGGGCCTGTGTTTCATGATGGTGGTTGTGGCCGCAAAAACCGGTTTCTCCGCTGCCTTCGGCGCCTTCATCATGGGCTCCATCCTGTCGGAAACGCTGGAGGCAGAACATATCGAGCGCCTGGTAAAACCCGTCAAGGACCTGTTTGGAGCCATCTTCTTCGTGTCGGTGGGCATGATGGTGGACCCTGCCATGATTGCCCAGTACTGGCTGCCCATCGTGGTCATTACCCTTACGGTCATCGTGGGCCAGGCCTTCTTCGCGACCACCGGCGTCCTGCTCTCCGGACAGCCCCTTAAAACGGCCGTCCAGTGCGGATTCTCACTCACCCAGATTGGCGAGTTCGCCTTCATCATTGCCTCGCTGGGCGTGGCGCTGGGCGTCACCAGTAACTTCCTCTACCCCATTGTGGTGGCCGTATCGGTCATTACCATTTTCCTCACGCCCTACATGATTCGCCTGGCCGAGCCTGCGTATGAATTCCAGGTCAAACACCTGCCGGAACGCGTGAAAACCCTGCTGGACAACTATGCGGCATCGGCAGAGCCCCGTGCCGGCAAGGACAACCTGTGGAAACAGTATCTGGGCGCCATTGCCCGGAATGTCCTGCTGTACGGCATCCTTTGCATCGCCGTGTGCATCATCGGATTCACCGTATTGCTGCCGGCGGCAGAGAAGTGGATTCCCGGCGTATGGTCGCACGTAGCCACCGCCGCCCTTATCATCGCAGCCATGGCCCCCTTCCTCAGGGGCATCATGGTCAAGATGAACAGGAGCGCGGAATTTTCCAGCCTGTGGGACGAGAACCGCGCCAACCGGGCGCCGCTCGTTGCCAGCGTGGTGCTGCGCTTTGCCATTGCCGCCGGTTTCATCTTCTACGTGCTGGCCCGCCTGTTCCACATCTCGGTGCTGCTGATTACCCTCATTGTGCTGGCGCTCATCGTGTTCCTGCTGTTCAGCCGCTGGACCAAACGCTATGCACACCGCATCGAGGAAACCTTCATGACCAACCTGAACTCGCGGGAAAAACGGGCAGAATACCTGGGCGAGAAAAAACCGGAATACGCGTCCAGCCTCCTGGACAAGGACTTGCACCTGGCCGATTTTGACATCCCCGCAGAGGTCGAATGGGCCGGCTCCCAGCTCCGGGAACTCTCTTTTGGCCAGCACTACGGCGTACACGTGGTGTCTATCCTCCGCGGCAACAAACGCATCAACATTCCCAAGGCCACAGACCGCATTTTCCCGCACGACCACATCCAGGTAATTGGCACGGATAAGGGCCTGGAAGCTTTTGGCGCATCCCTGAAGGCCGCTCAGACCCAGCTCCCGGAAGATTTCAGCGCCGGAGAAATGGTGCTCCGCCGCCTGCCGGTAGAAAGCGCCTCCCCCTTCCTGGGGCAAACCTTGGTCCAGGCGGGCATCCGGGACAAGTATCACTGCCTGGTGGCCGGCGTTGAAAAGCCGGACGGGAGCCTCCACGTACCCAACGCCCGGCTCCCGCTGGAAGACGGCGACGTTCTCTGGCTGGTGGGTGAACACAAAGACATTGACGCCCTGATGGGCTAAATACAACCGCTTATGAAAACCCGTTTTCTCCTTTCAGCAGCCCTTCTTTCGGGCCTTATGCTGTCTTGCACGCACAAGCTCAAAGACGGTGACTACACCCTTACGGTGCTCTCTACCAACGACGTCCACGGCACCTGGTTCGACTCCACCTACGTAGACGGCAAGGTGCGCAAGTCGCTCTTTGCCATGAACTATTACATCGACAGTGTCCGTACGGCCGACGGCTTTGGGAATGTCCTCCTGGTAGACGCCGGCGACTGCCTGCAGGGGGACAACGCCCCCTACTACTTCAACTACATAGACACCCTTACCCCGCACCTGTTCCCGCGCCTGCTGGAATACATGCGGTACGACGCCGTTGCCATGGGCAACCACGACATTGAGACCGGCCACAAGGTGTACGACCGCGTGGCGGCGGACCTCAAGCGCGCCGGGGCCCCCTTCCTGGCGGGCAACGCCATCCGCAACGACAACGGAGAGCCGTATTTCCCGCTGTACAAGATGGTGGAAAAAGCCGGCCTGAGGATTGCCGTCATCGGCTATAACAACGCCAATATCAAGGCCTGGCTCTCCGAGGAACTCTGGAGCGGCATGCACTTTGTGTCCATCGCCCAGCTTATCCAGGCCGATGTGGACAAGGTGCGCGCCAAGGAGCATCCGGACGTAGTGGTGGCCGCCATGCACTCCGCCTGCGGCCAGGGAGACGGCACCCAGCTGGAAGCAGAGGCCCTGGACGCCTTCAACCTGGTAAAAGGGGTGGACTGGCTCATCTGCGGCCACGACCACAGGCCCTACGTAGAAACACGCGACACCTGCGCGCTCCTGAACTCCGGCAGCCACAGCCGCTATGTGGCCCACGGGAAAATGCACCTGAAGGTTGAGAACGGAAAAATTGTGAGCAAATCTTTTGAGACCGACCTCATTCCCGTGAAAGCAGAGAAGGCCGATCCCGCCATGCGCGAGTATTTCCGCAAGGATTTTGAAGCCGTGCGCGATTTTACCCTTCAGGAAGTGGGCATCCTGAATACGGAGCTCTACACCCGCGACGCCTACAAAGGCATGTGCGACTACATGAACCTCATCCATACGCTGTGCCTCTCGCAGGCACCGGCCCAGATTTCCTTTGCCGCTCCCCTCACCTACAACGGCCACGTAAAAGCCGGCACCCTGGTATTCAACGACCTGTTTACCATTTATCCCTTTGAGAATCAGCTCTATGTAGTAAAGATGACCGGCGCGGAAATCCAAAAGTATCTGGAAGTTTCCTACGACAACTGGATTTGCACCCTCTCCAAGCCCACAGACCACGTGCTCAAGATCCAGAGCCGGGACGATACCCGCACCCAGCAGCGCGGCTGGTCGTTTATCAACCGGGCCTACAACTTTGACTCCGCCGCCGGCATCAACTACACGGTGGATGTCACCAAGCCCTTTGGCAGCCGCATTGTCATTACCTCCATGGCCGATGGCACCCCGTTCCAGGCAGAAAAGACCTACAACGTAGCCATGACCTCCTACCGCGCCAGCGGCGGCGGAGACCTGAAGGCGGCCGGTGTGGATACCGACCGGATTGACGAGCGCGTAGTAGCCCGCTATCCGGAAATCCGGAACCTGCTGTATGACTACCTCATGGACAACGGCTCCATCGACCCGGAAGTCATTGGAAATCCGGCGGTTATCGGCAAATGGGAATTTATCCCTGAGAAACTGGCCCGCCCTGCCCTGGAGCAGGATATGGCGCTACTGTTCAAACGCTGAATCCCCAAGTGTGGATGTTTTCATGCAAAGAATGAAGGGATTTAGAGGCTAAATCCCTTCATTCTTTGCATCAGTGAGCCCGTGGCCACGCCCTTCATGAGCTTGCGGGTGCCCTCGAACTGCTTGAGGAGCTTGTTCACATCCGGAACGGAAGTGCCGGAGCCATCTGCGATGCGCTTGCGGCGGGAACCGTTGATGGCCTCCGGATGCTCGCGTTCGTACGGGGTCATGGACAGGATGATGGCTTCCGTGCTCTTGAAGGCATCGTCCGGAATGTCCACATCCTTGAGGGCCTTGCCCACACCGGGAATCATGGAGGCCAGCTCTTTCATGTTTCCCATCTTTTTCACCTGCTGAATTTGCTGATAGAAGTCCCACAGGGTGAACTGGTCCTTGGCCAGCTTTTTCTTGAGCTCGCGGGCCTGTTTTTCGTCGTACTGTTCCTGCGCTTTTTCCACCAGGGAAACCACGTCTCCCATGCCCAGGATGCGGTCTGCGATGCGCTCCGGGTGGAACACGTCCAGCGCCTCCAGCTTTTCTCCGGAACTCACAAACTTAATGGGCTTACCCACTACCGCCTTGATGGAGAGGGCGGCACCGCCACGGGTATCGCCGTCCATCTTGGTAAGGACCACGCCGTCAAAATCCAGACGGTCGTTGAAGGCCTTGGCCGTTTCCACGGCATCCTGACCGGTCATGGCATCTACCACAAAGAGGGTTTCCGTGGGCTGAACGGCCTGGTGCAGGGCAGAAATCTCGTCCATGAGCTGCTGATCCACGGCCAGACGGCCGGCGGTATCCACAATGACCACGCTGAAGCCCTCTGCCCGGGCCTTGGCAATGGCAGCCTTGGCAATTTTGATAGGATCTTTCTCCCCTTCCTCGGTATAGACCGGAACGGAAATGCTTTCTCCCAGCAGTTTTAGCTGGTCGATAGCGGCCGGACGGAAAGTATCGCAGGCCGCCAGGAGCACCTTCATGCCACGCTTGGACTTGATGTGCAGGGCCAGCTTGCCGGAGAAGGTGGTTTTACCGGAACCGTTGAGACCGGCCACCAGCACCACGGCGGGATTTCCTTTGAGGTTGATGTCCTGGGCCTGCGAGCCCATGAACGCCGCCAACTCGTCGTGGGTGATTTTCACCATCATCTGCTGGGGCTTCACGGCGGTGAGCACGTTGGCGCCCATGGCTTTGTCCTTCACGCGGTCGCAGAAGTCCTTGGCCACCTTGTAGCTTACGTCGGCATCCAGCAGCGCCTTGCGGATATCCTTGACGGTTTCCGCCACATTAATCTCGGTGATTTTTCCTTCACCCTTCAATATTTTGAAAGACCGTTCCAGTCTTTCGCTCAGGTTCTCGAACATAGCAAATTCTTTTGAATAGCCTACAAAGATACGGATTTTGGCGGAAGAATGGAAATCGACAGAAAAAAATGCCCCCAAATGGGTTGTTTCACACGAATCGGTAGAAAAATTCCCGAAAAAATTCACGTTTCTGAACGTGAGTTTGGGGAAAGCGCCCTACCTTCGCAGCAAGCCGGGCACGGTGTCCGGCCGATAAAGATTTGTGCTGATGAAACTAAAAAATTTCTGGGTGATGCTCCCGCTATTAGCCGGACTCACCGCCTGTGACGACTTCTCCGCCCTCAAGGGGTTGAGAGAACAAGGGGAACTCCGCTGGGTGCTGGACAAAAGCATCCGGACCAAAGCCACGGAAGAGATTCCCGACACCAATGAATTCCTTTTAACCATCCGCAGCGGCGACAGCAGTATCCTGTACGAGGGGAACTATGGGGACTCCCCCCAGTACCTGAAAGTGGATCCGGGCAGCTACACCATCACAGTGCTGTCCATCCCCTTCTCTGCGCCCGCCTTCGCCCGCCCGCAGTACGGCGACGAGCAGGTGGTGGTAGTACAGGCCGGACAAAAGATTACCGCACACCTGAACTGTACGCTGCGCAACGCCGGCATCCGCCTCAACATTGCACCGGATTTCCTCACCAGTTATCCCGACGGCGTGCTATTTGTCAAACAGAGCAGCGTGAAACTCAAGTACACCTACACGGAAAAACGCATTGCCTATGTATTCCCCGGCGAGGTCTCCGTCATCCTGTACAACAACGCCCAGGACCAGACCCTGTTCACCCGGGAGCTGGAGGCCCGCGAGGTGCTTACCGTGAGCATATCGGCCCCGGGCGACGGCAGTGGCAGCGGACAGGTGAAGGTGGCGGTGGACACCAGCAAGACCTGGTCCAACGAGCAGTATGTCATCGGGGGCGATAATGACAGCGGCAGCGGAAACGACGGCGGAAAGTGGAAAAATGCCATTGCCGTGGGAGAAGCGGCCCAACACGCGGGCGAAACCGGCGTATGGCTCTACGGCTATATCGTGGGCGGCGACCTTTCCTCGGCCGGGAAATCGGTAAAGACGGACGGAATTACCAAAAACACGCATATTGCCCTGGCGGACCGCTCCACCATTACCACCAAAGAAGACTGCGTGGCGGTAGAACTCCCCAAAGGAAGCACCAGGGACGCACTGAACCTGGTGGACCATCCGGAGTTACGGGGCCGAAGGGTCTATGTGAAAGGAAACCTGGTGGAAAGCTATTTTGGGACAACCGGCCTGAAAGGCACCTCCGAGTACAAACTTCCTTAGAGCAGGCGGTAGAACAGCCGCATAAAGTGCGAGCCCACATTCTGGTACCAGGTGCGGCTGTCCCTCCAGCTTTCCAGCGTCCACTCCATCGTGCCTTCTTCGTCTTTGAGGAACTGCGATTTACCAAAAAGAGCGGTTTGCGTATCGTAAATGAAACTGTTTACCTCACTGTTGATAAAGAAGCTGCGCATATCCAGGTTGGAGGCACCCACAATGCTCAGGTAATCGTCGCACACCAGGCTTTTGGAATGGATGAACGCACCGCTGCGTTCAAAAATGCGTACGCCGGCAGCCAGGCACTCCGCATACACGGAATGGTTGGCCGGACCGATAAGCGGGGTGTCTACCCGTTTGGGCAGGATGAGACGGACGTCCACGCCCCGGAGCGCGGCACTCTTGAGCGCATTCAGAAGCGAGGTGGGCGGCACAAAGTACGGCGTGTGGATATAAACATAGTCCCGGGCGTTCTGCAGAATCCACTCGTAGCCCAGGAGCGTAGCCGGGTGCTGGTTCTCCGCGGCGTCCGTAACCACCTGCATGCATTTGTCCTTGAGCGGAGCATCCCAGGCGATGGGCTCCGGCAGCGGGAAATAATCCCGGAGCGGATGGCTCAGGCGCCCGCCGGAAGACACCCAGCTGTCGATGAACGACGCCTGCAGGCGCGCCACCACGGGGCCCTCTATGCGCAGGTGCGTATCCCGCCACTTATAGAAGTAGTTGTCGTTCAGGTTCATGCCGCCGGTGTAGGCCACCTTGCCGTCTATGACCACAATTTTGCGGTGATTCTGGCAATTGATGCGCATCAGGAACGAGCGGAAGCCATTGTGGATATGCGTATAGGGCAGCACCTCCATGCCGGCCTTGGCCATTTTACGGAAATAGGAACGGGGAATGTTCCGGCCTATCATGTTGTTGTTCAGGAAGCGGACCTGAACCCCTTCCTTTACCTTCTGCAGCAGGGCGTCCCGCACTTCCATGCCGGCTTTGTCGTTGCCAAAACGGAAATACTCAATGTGAATGAATTGTTGCGCCTTACGGATATCCTCCAGAAGAAGTTCCCGCTTGCGGAGGCCTGAAGTGATGATTTCCATGGAATTGCCCTCGTACACGCGGTTGCCGTCCCCGCAGGCGCGGAGGAGCTTTGCCAAGGGACGAAACCGTGCATCTACCTTTTCCGGCGTGCTTTCCGGGAACAGCCTGCGCCCCAGTTCCTCCGGCATTTGCCCGAACAAGTTGAGGGTACGGCCGTGCAGGCGCTCACGCACTACATCCCGCCGGTAGTTGATCCCGAACAGACAATAGGCAATTAGGCCAACAACGGGTAGCAGGGCAATGAATAGCAGCCAAAAGACCTGGGTATCCGCTTCTTTTTCTCCGCGCAGAATTTGCCAGATGATACCCAGCGCGAGCAAAACGCGCAAAACAAGCCCTATGATGAGTGTGAGTGGCATATATTTTGCGAATTTACGGAATTTCCATGACAATACCTATTTTTTTGTATCTTTGCAAAATGGAGAGAACCCAGGGATGAAAAGCTACCTGAAAAAACTGGAAGAACAAATACGGCTTCGCGCCAGCAAACCCGCCTTGTGTGACTACGGCGGGGAAAGCTACACCTATGCCCAAGTGGCGGAACAGGTGGAAAAATTTCACATTTTTTTCCAGGCGGCCGGCATCCGCAAAGGGGACAAGATTGCCCTCTGCGCCCAGAATTCGGCCCGGTGGGCCATTGCCTTCCTTGCCGTGAACACCTATGAGGCCACCATCGTCCCCATCCTTCCCAACTACACGCCGGAAGGCCTTGCCCAGCTTATCCGCCACTCGGACAGCATTTTTCTTATAGCGGACGCCCCCATCTGGAAAAGTCTGAAAACATTCGATCTTCCGCTCGTCAGGGGCGTGCTGGATGCCCGGGAATACAAGCTCCTCGCCTGCACGACCCCTCGGCTGCAAACCGCCTGGGAAGACCACGAAAGGCTATTTAAGGAATGCTACCCGGAAGGACTCTCCATGGACGATATCCACTATCCGGACAACCCGGAAGCCATTGCCATCATCAATTACACTTCCGGCACCTCCGGAGACCCCAAGGGCGTCATGCTCAGTTACGGGGCCATGTCGGACATTGTGGAATATTGCCAGCAGCATATCCACAACGCGCCGGAGAATCTTGTTTCCATGCTGCCGCTGGCCCATATTTACGGTCTGGGGATAGAGTTCGTATACCCTTGCTGCACCGGGTTCACCATCCACTTCCTGGGCAAGGTGCCTTCCCCGTCCCTCCTGGTCCAGGCCATGAGCGAGGTTAAGCCGTACCTGATGATTACGGTGCCGCTCATCATGGAGAAGCTTTACAGCAACCTGATCCGACCGCAGTTAAACACCCGTTCGGCCAAGGCCATTCTCACCATTCCGGGGGTCCGTTCCTCCTTCTATCGTTCCGTAGGCAAAAAACTGCTGGCCACCCTGGGCGGGAACGTGCACACCCTCATCATTGGCGGTGCCCCGCTTAGCTGGAAGGTAGAAAGCGTCCTCAAAAAGATTGAACTGCCCTATGTGGTGGGCTATGGCATGACGGAAGCCTGCCCGCTGCTGGCCTTTGACATGCCGGCAGGCTATGCCCCCGGCTCCTGCGGCAAGCCCATCCATCAGATCCGGATCGACTCCTCGGAGCCGGACCGCATCCCCGGAGAAATCCAGGCCCAGGGTCCCAACCTGTTCTCTGGCTATTACAAGAACCCGGAGGCGGAAAAAGAGGCATACACAGCAGACGGCTGGTTCCGCACCGGAGACCTGGGCATTATGGACGAGTCCGGGAACCTGTTCATCCGCGGACGCATTAAAGCGCTCATCCTGAGCTCTTCCGGCCAAAACATTTACCCGGAAGAAGTGGAGCAGGTCCTGGAGCGGCATCCGCAGGTAGAAGAATCCCTGGTGGTGGACCGGGAGAACAAGCTGGTGGCCCTGGTATACCCCAAAGCCGGCTCTGTTAAAGGCGACGATGAGGAGGCCATTGCCGCCCTGTCGGACGACATCCGCACAAGGAGCAACGCCCTCCTCCCCAAATTCAGCCAGATTTTCCAGGTAGAGCTGGTGGACATGCCCTTCGAGCGCACCGCCAAAGGCAGCATCAAGCGGCATCTGTATCAGTAAGTCTATTACTCCAGATACCGGGACTGGAGGCGGAGACAGTCCTCATAGCTAATTTCCATGGCGTCTTCCAGGTAGCCCTGGATGGAGCCCCAGTTGACGTCAATGAGGTCCAGGGCGTGGTTGAAGTTTTTCACGCTCACCCCCATGAAAGCGCGCACCACTTCTTCTTCGTCTTCCCCGCCGCCGGCGGCACGGACCTCTGCGCAGAGTTTCTCTACCAGAGGCCGATAGGCGTCGTTGGAGCGGTCAAAATCCCTCAGGATGGTGGCGCGGTCTGCGCCCAGGGCGCCCAGAATGAGCGCGGCGCCAATGCCGGTGCGGTCTTTCCCCTGCGAGCAGTGCCACAGAATGGCGCCCTCCTCCGTTTCCAGCACCAGGTTCATGAACGTAGCGTACTGGAGCTGCGAGAATTCGCTCAGCACCAGGGAAGGATACAGTTCCCGGGCCTTTTCCTGGAACATTTTCATGAAGGAAAGCCGGACAATGTGTTTGGGAAGGTCCAGCCAGGTTTCTTCCGGGATGGCTTCTCCGCTCTCCCGTTCTGCCGAGGTGTCCAGCGTGGGGAGCGTAAGGTAAGCGGCCCCGGGAATGGCCACATCCGGCTGCAGGGAAGCCTCCGGAATGGAACGGAAGTCAAAAATGCGTTTAAGATGGAACTCCCCCACGAGCCGCCTCACATCTGTGCCCGTGACATCGTGCAGGTGAGCCGTACGCAGCAGCCGCCCATATTTTACAGTTTTATCCCCGATTTTGATGCCGCCCAAATCCCGGGCGTTGATAATTCCCTCGAACATAAACGCAATATAACAAAAAATACCTATATTTGTATATTGCAACCAAGAAAGACTATGGATACCAAAAAGCCATTCGTAATTACCATCAGCCGGGAGCTGGGCTCCGGCGGACGCACCATTGGCCGCAAACTGGCCGCTCAACTTAACGTTCGCTACAGCGACAAAAACCTCATTCAGGACCTGCGGGAGAAATTCAACCTGTCCACCTATGAGATTGAGAAAATCAAGGGAACCAAAAAGAACTGGCTCACGGAAATGCTGGACATTGTGGCACCCGTGCCCAATTCCGGTGCCTACATTGGTTTCGAGGCCGGCAAGGGGGACGAGTGGAAACTGAACAAAGTAAAAGCGGACGATATTTTTGAGGCAGAGGCCGCCATCCTGAAAGAAATTGCGGCGGAAGGCTCCTGCATCATTGCCGGCCGTTCGGGTTTCTTTGTGCTCAAAGACCACCCCAACAAGCTGGATATCTTTATCCAGGCCCCGCTGGAAAAACGCGTCCAGCGCGTCATGGAAAAACAGAACCTCACGGAGGAGGAAGCCCGCGAGGTCATTGCCTCGGTGGATAAAAGCCGCGAAACCTATGTACAGCGCTATGCCGGCACCAGCCGCTACGACGCCCGCAACTATGACCTGGTCATGAACGTGGGAGACATGTCGGACGAAGACGCCGTTGCCTGCATCCTCAAATTCATCAAATACGCCAGCAAGTAATTAGCGCCCGCAGATATTCTTAAAGTCGCAGATGGCGCAGGTTTTGGCGTCCCCGGTGCGACGGAAGGGCACATTTACATCGGTCATTTCCAACAGCATGTCCCGGAGTTTTTCCCGCACCAGGCGGATAAACTCCGGGCTTTCTGCTACGTCTGGCAGCGCCCCGGTATACAGGCGGCCGGTACTGTAGATGGAATTGAGCACACGCGCTCCCTTAAGCTTGGGGTCTGCGTGGGCGAAGAGTCCGTACACAAAGAGCTGGAGAGCAATTTTGGGCCGGCCGCTGTTGGATTCCCCAAAGAGCTTCTCCACCACGCCGGCGGCATTCTGGTCCGAAATGAGGAGGTCGTCGTCCTCCACCTTACCCGTCTTGTAGTCCACAATGCGCACCTCGCCTTCCTTGTAGCTGTCCATCCGGTCAATGTAGCCCTTGATGCGGAAGCCCTCGAAGGTGGTTTCCCGGCGGAGCTCCAGGCCGATGATACGGAAGCCCGCCGAACCGGAACCCGCCAGCAAATCTATATCGTGCTTTAGTGTAGCGCGCACATAGCCCAGCAACACCTCCTCCAGCACCAGGTTGCGTCCGCTCACCTCCACGCTGTTCATCTCGGAGAGCACGGCAGCCCGAATCAGGCGCTTGAGACGGTCTGTATCCTTCCGTGTGGCCTGCAGGTAGGCCGGTGTCACAAGCTCCATGTCATAGAGCTGCTGCATCACCTTGTGGAAGACATTACCCAGCATGCCGGCATCCAGCGACTCCGCAACCTCGTCCTCTGCCTGCAACTGTTCCACGAACTGGTAGTAAAAGCGGGCCGGACAATATAGATAACTTTGCAGGACGGAGGCCGACAGCACGCCTTCCCGGATGGCCTGCACGTGGGCCTCTGTTTTGGGAATAGCGTCCTCCACCGTCACGGGATGCATCTCTGCGCTGGCCACCAGACGCCCCAAAGGAAGGTGGAAATGGTATTCCAACTGTTTGATATAGCGGCTTTCCTCCCCGGACTTCAGGCCTTCCGTCCGGCTGTCATATAGCAGCCACACGTGCTCTGCCCGCTGGATCATGCGGTAGAAATAATACGCCCAAACGGCATCCTGGTACTCATAGGTGGGAAGGCCAAAACCCTTCCTGAGTTCCGGCGGGATAAAGGACGACGAAAACGTCTTCCGCGGGAACATGCCCTCGTTGGCGCTCAGGACCACCAGGTTCCTAAAATCCAGCGCACGGGTTTCCAGCGGTCCCATCACCTGCAGCCCCTGCAGCGGCTCTCCCCGGAACGGCACCGAAATACCCTCCAGGCTGGCCTCCAAAAGACGCAAATGGGTTGCGGGTAACAGCTCCAGGTCTGTTTCCTGCAGGATATTGAGCTGCGTATGGCAACGCTTGGCAAAGTCCAGTTCCAGCAGCATGTCTCCGCCGGCCGATAACTGCCGCCCCACCAGCGCCACCACCTCCGAGAAATAACGTTCCAATGCGTGGTTCTGCTCCACGGACGCCACGGAGGGCTCCGTTACTACCGCCCGGAAAAAGAGATTCAGCACCGGGCCGCCCTGCAAATCCGAGAGGGGGATAAAATATTTGGCATCGGCCTTTACTCGGGTCACGATGGCCGATTCTTCCTCCGACAGCAACTCCCGGAACAGGCCGGAAGCAAACACCTCCCGCACCGTCCGGTGGTAGAAATACCAGCCGTCCGGCCGGTGCCGCAGCCGCAGTTGCAACTGGCCCAGGGCCTGGAGGAGCGTATACACGGAACTGCCGCGCATGGGATAGCCCATGGTCACGTTCACATTGTCGTGCTCCGGCGGGATGGAATTCAGCAGCGGCAGAAGAAGGTTCTCGTCCGGAAGCACAAACGCCGTCTCCACGTCATTATCGGCCTTAGCCTCCTGCAGGATGTGCCCGGCCAGTTTGGCCTGCCCCACGGAAGAAGGCACGCTGATAACGGTAATGCGGGGTTTGGAAAGGCCTTCCGGGTCTATGGGGAAAGCCTGCGGAAATTCCTGCACGTTCTTTCGCATGAACAGCGACGCCTTGTTGGCGGGATCCTTGATTTCCGGGCTCACGAAATCCCAGACAAATTGGGCCAGGCCGGCGTCCCGCATGCGTGACAGGAGCAGGCGCTCGCACTCCGTAAGGGCATTCAGGCCCACAAAGACAAAGGTGCGGGTATCCGGGAATACGGGCGAAAGCAAATCCACCGCGGGCGTTCCGCCCTTCAGGGCGTCTGCCAAGCTGCGGTACACCATGCCCTCGTAGGCCATGCCTTTCTCCTGTAAGTGCTTACGAAACTGCGTATAAATCGGGAACAGCAGGTTCCACAGCTTCACAAAGCGGGTTTTGATCTCGCTCTCCTTCCCCTCCCGGAAATGTGAGAGAAACTGTTCGATAGCCGCCCGCTGGTTTCCGCTCAGGTAGTCCAGCGGATCCTGGATGGCCTTGAAATCCGACACATTCTGCAGCAGGTCCTCCGCATTTACCAGATACTTGTCGATATCGTCAAAATCCTGCAGCATCACGTCCCCCCAGAACACAAACTCGTCCAGCGGCTCCGCCTGCGGATTAAGCGAACGGTAGCAGTTGTACAACTCCAGCAGCAGCCGGAGACGGTCTGTCACGTTTACCTTGTATACCGCGTAAAAGAAGTCCTTGATGGTGTACATGGGCGGAACCGGGAGCGGCACACCCCCTCCCTGCTCTTTCACCCGCTCTCCCAAATACTTACGAAAGAAAACCATCGACCTCCGGTTGGGGAAGACGAAGCAGTGTTGCTGTATGTCCGGGGCCCGGAAATAGTGCGCGGCCACCTGCAAGAGAAATGGTGTCATACTTTTCTGCTAAATTAGTAAAAATATCCGAAATTTGTCTATATTTGTAAATGGATCTTTGTTTTGAAAGATTCAAAACTAAACACAATAAAAGGAACCGATATGAAAAAGAAATTCAGATGCCTGGTGTGCGGATACGTATACGAAGGCGAAAATCCCCCCGCAGAATGCCCTGTATGTCACGCCAAAGCAGAGAAATTTGTAGAGGTAAAAGAAGAAGCCGGCAAGCCCCAGTGGGCCTGTGAGCACGTGATTGGCGTTGCCAAAGGCTGTGATCCGGAAGTATGGGCCGGTCTGCAGGACCACTTCACCGGCGAATGCTCGGAGGTGGGCATGTACCTTGCCATGAGCCGCCAGGCAGAACGCGAAGGCTATCCGGAAATTGCCGATGCCTTCAAGCGCTATGCCTTTGAGGAGGCAGACCACGCCGCCCGCATCGCAGAGCTCCTGGGAGAGGTCGTATGGGACACCAAAACCAACCTCAAAAAGCGCTATGAGGCAGAGGCCGGCGCCTGCGAAGGCAAACTGGCCATCGCCACCAAAGCCAAACAGCTGGGCTACGACGCCATCCACGACACCATCCATGAGATGGCAAAAGACGAAGCCCGCCACGGGGCAGGCTTCTTAGGTCTTTATAAGCGCTTCTTTGAGAAGTAGTTATTACCGAATCTCAAGCAAGTAAGGCAGCCGGGCGTAAACAGCGCTCGGCTGCTCTTTTGTAAGGGCCTTGGCAGCCTTGGCAATGCCGGCGAAAGGCGTGTCTGCAAGAATGGAAGGTTCCTCCGGGGTCTGGCCAAAGCTCATCAGGAGTTCCTCTATCATGGTGAGCGGCTGCGGGTAACCCACTACCGCATATTCGTCGGACGAATGGAAATCGGCCAGGGAAGCGGCATAGGCGATGGCATCTTCCAGCGTGCCAATCTCGTCTACCAGACCAATCTGAAGGGCATCGGCCCCGGTCCAGACACGGCCCTGGGCAATCTGGTCCACCTGTGCGGGCTCCATGCCCCGGCTGGAAGCCACCAGATTCACAAAGGACTCATAGATATCCTCTACGGAAGCCTGCATGTAGGCAAGTTCCTCTTTGTCGAAGGGACGCATGAGCGAGAACATGTCGCTGTGCTTGTTGGAACCCACCGACTCCATGCCCACACCCACCTTTTTGGTGACGCCGGAGAATTCCGGAATCATGGAGAATACGCCAATGGAGCCGGTAAGGGTGGTGGCGTCCGTATAAATCTTCTGGCAGCCGTTGGAAATCCAGTAACCGCCGGATGCGGCATAGTCGCCGTAGGAAGCCACCAGGGGCTTTTCTTTTTGAAGAAGGTCCAGCGCGGTGCGGATTTTCACCGAAGCGGAAACGCTGCCGCCGGGAGAGTTCACGCGAAGCACCACAGCCTTTATGCTCTTGTCTTTCCGGACCTCGTCAATGACCTTGACAAAGCGGTCGCCGGCTACCTGGCCGTATTCCTTGCCCTCTACAATTTCACCGTCCGCATAGATCACAGCCACATTGTTGCGACCGGGCATCTGCGTGACTTTGGCCGCCACATAGTCGGCGAAGGGCATCAAACCCAGTTTTTCCACCTTCTCCACCTGTGCAAGGGTGCAAAGCTTGCTCACCAGCGCCTCATGGTCCACCAGTTCATCTACCAGACCGCAATGCAGGAAGTCTTCCGGCTGAATGAGGGCCAGTTCGTCTACCAGCTGGTTGAAGGTTTCCTCGGAAAGGCCGCGGGCCTCACAGATGGCGCTGGAAAAGACCTTCCAGCAGGAGGAAATCATCACCTGGTTCTGTTCCCGGTTTTCCGGCGAGGCGGTAGAGCGAATGAACATTTCACCGGCGCTCTTGTATTTTCCGTGGCGGATGAGCTGCACATGCACCCCCACCTTGTCCAGCAGGTCCTTCAGGAAGGTGAGCTGACCGGACAGGCCGATGAGCGTGGCATTGCCGCCATGCTGGGAGCCCATATAGATTTTATCGGCAACCGAAGCCAGATAATAGGAACCGTTGCCCGGATTCTCCGTGTAGGCGATAACGGGCTTTCCGCTCCTGCGGAATTCGGCCAGCGCAATACGCAACTCCTCCACGTGGGACATGCCCACCGCCATGCCATCGGCACGGAGCAGCACGTATTTTACGCCCGGGTCCGAAGCGGCGGTGCGAAGGGCAGCCACGGCGTCATGCATTCCCACAATGGGGTTCATCTCGAAGGAGCCCATGGACATGAGTCCGGCGCCTTGCGGCAGCTGGGCCTCCTGGGTTTGTTCTGCCAGGGAGAAGGCGCTCATATCCAGATCCAGCACACCCTGACGGGGCAGCGTCGGCGTTCCGGCGGCCAGGGCCGAACCCAGGAAAATGAGTAACAACAGCACGCGAAGGATACGAAGGACGATGAAGCCGCAGATAACGGCCAGCATGGTCTTGACAAAATCTTTCATATTATAACACTAATTCGGTTGCTTGGTTCCAGGAGATGTTCTCCTTATAATATTTGTTCATATAGGTGGAGCCCATGGACGGCAGGTACATGGACAAGCCGCATACCCGCTTGAGGGGAATGCTCAGGAAATAATCCGTGGCGGCCTGATACACAATAAACTGGCTTAGGGCGGCATCCAGGCGCGCTTTTTCCTGCTCCGAAATACCGGCCTGCACCAGAATGTCCCGCAGGTCGTAGAAATAGTGACGGTCGAAGCGGAAATAGCCTTGGACATTGCTTCCGCTCATGGTTTTCAGGATGGGCCGATAGGCCTCGAACAGTTCCTTGCACACCGCCTCCAGGGCATCCATCTTTCGGGTATCCACAGCAGTGATGGTGGCGCTGCGGCTACTGCCCGACTGCGCATTGTAATACGCGAAGTACTCGCGGCACACCTCCACCGGGTCCAGCGGCCTGGCAAACAGATGCGTGGTAATGTTTTTATAATCAAAGCCGTCGGCCAGCACCTCCGTAGGTGAAAAGCCCACAATATCCGCCTTGCCCTTAAGGGCGTGCGCCACTTCTACGCAACCCGACAGGCAGGCATCGATCAGGCAATAATCCAGGTGCATGGGAATGGCATCGGCAAAGTCTTCCAGGGACATTTCCGTGCCACCGGTGGGTGTTTTATCCTGGCCGATGGAACGCAGGCTCCACAGCGAGCCTGAAGAGGGTTCAAACTTGGACGGGTCCGTATAGTACCCGGGCGGCAGCCAACCTGAACCGTGCGAGGAGAAAACCACGCCGTAACTTTGGGCCGGATATTTCTTTTGCGTCGTCGAAAGGGCCTCGTGAATGGTCTCCCTGGTGCAAAGCTGCGTATCACCGCCCCATATCTGGATGGTGTCCCGCTGCACTTCCCCACTGCGGTTGGCCCAGAGACGATAAAGGACAGGGGCGCTGGGGGAAGCATAATCGCCCGCGCTTTTGGGAAGACGGGCCAGCACCAGAAGGACATCGGCATTGAAATACGTTCCTTCCGGGAGGTAACCGCTTTCCAGGTCCTTCAGATCCTCCGAGAGATAGCCCGAAAGGGAGTTATAACCGGCCGATATCATGACCATTACCCGACGCGAAGGCATGGAATAAGCGCGCTCCGAACTGGAACGGGAAGCACTGTCCGCGCCGCTGATGCCCATCTCGAAGCCGGCATCCTTGCTACAGGCTGTTGCCACAAGCAGCACAGCCAGAAGGGTCCCTATGAGCCTTTTTCCCATAATTGACAAAGTTAATGATTATTTTTGTATATTTGCATATTATGAAGAATTTAACTAAAATGATTTTATGCGGAAGTGCCGCCCTCATGATGGGTGGCTGTGATGCGCCCAACACGGAGAGTGCAACAAGCGATTTCAAGTACACCATTGACTCCTTCGCCGATCTCAAAGTCATGCGCTACCGCATTCCGGGCTGGGAGAACCTGAGCCTGCAGCAGAAAGAATACGCCTACCACCTGGCAGAGGCCGCCAAGTACGGCCGGGACATCCTGTGGGACCAGAACTGCAAGGACAACCTGCGGGTCCGCCACGCCCTGGAGGCCATTCTGGAAAATGAGACTATCGACACGGAAACACCTGAGTACCAAGACTTCCTCACCTACGCCAAGCGGGTGTTCTTCTCCAACGGCATCCACCATCACTACGCGGAGGACAAGATTTTCCCGGCCTGTTCCCAGGCGTACTTCGCTTCCCTGCTGGACGCCGCCGGCGTAAAGGACGACACCCTGCTGGATGTCATTTACAACCCGGCCGTGTGGCCGCAGCGCCGCTCCACGGAAACCTCCGGAGACCTGGTAAAACTTTCCGCCGTGAACTACTATGAAGGCGTCACGCGCGAGGAAGTGGAAAATTACTATGCCGGCATTGTGGATCCGTCTGATCCGGAGCCCGTTTCCTGGGGCCTCAACACCAAGGTGGTGAAAGACAAGAAGGGCAAGATTGTGGAGCTGCCGTGGAAGATTGGCGGCCTGTACTCCCCCGCCCTGGAGAAAATCTGCGAAGAGCTGGGCAAAGCCCGCGAGGTAGCGGAGAACGACATCCAGAAACGCGCCCTGGGCATTCTCATCGAGTATTACAAGACCGGTGACCTCCGCAAATGGGACGAGTTTAACATTGAATGGGTGAAGGACACCATCGGCACGGTGGACTTCATCAACGGCTTCATCGAAGACTACAATGACCCGCTGGGCCGCAAAGCTTCCTGGGAAGGCTATGTGAATATCAAGGACTTCGAGGCTTCCAAGCGCACGGAAATCCTGAGCGCCAACGCCCAGTGGTTCGAGGACAACTCACCGGTGGACCCTCGCTTCAAGAAAGCTACGGTCAAGGGCGTCAGCGCCAAGGTGATCAACGCCGTTTGCCTCTCCGGCGACAGCTATCCTTCCACGCCCATCGGCATCAACCTCCCCAACGCAGACTGGATTCGCAAGGAGCACGGCTCCAAGAGCGTCACCATCGCCAATATCACCCATACGTACGACTACGCCGCACAGGAACTGCCCACCAGCACCCTGACGGAATTCGCGTATAATAAAAAGGAGATTGAGCTGGCCAAGAAATGGGGCACCATTGCGGACGAAATCCATACGGACCTGCACGAGTGCCTGGGCCATGCCTCCGGGCAGCTGCTTCCGGGCGTGAGCTCCACCGCCATGGGCGAATATGCATCGGCCCTGGAAGAAGCCCGCGCAGACCTCTTCGGCCTGTATTATACGGCCGATCCCAAGATGGTGGAACTGGGCATTATGCCGGATCCGGAGGCCTACAAGGCGGAATATGCCAATTACATCCGCAACGGCCTCATGGTGCAGTTCACCCGCGTGGAGCTGGGCCGGCCCAACACGGAGGCGCACATGCAAAACCGCAAGCTCGTGGCCGAATGGTGCTACGAGAAAGGCGCCAAGGACAAGGTGATTGTCAAGAAGGTCAAAAACGGCAAAACCTACTTTATCGTCAAGGACTATGTGAAGCTGCGCGCCTTGTTTGCAGAGCTGCTGGCAGAGATTCAGCGCATCAAGAGCGAAGGCGACTATGAGGCCGGCAAGGCGCTCATCGAGACCTATGCCGTCCATATCGACCCGGAACTGCACAAGGAGGTAAAAGCCCGTTATGAAGCCCTCAACCTCAAGCCTTACGGCGGCTTCGTGAACCCGGAAATCCAGCCGGTCTATGCCGCAGACGGCACCATCACGGATTATGTTCCCGTGTACACGGACGATTATCTGGGCCAGATGCTCCTCTACGGTAAAAAATACGGTACGCTGTGATTCTCACAGACTATAAGAATTACCTCAGGTTAGAACGTAGGATGTCACCCAATACGGTGGCATCCTATTGTCATGACGTGGAGGGGTTTCTGTCATTTTGTGAGGTAGAGCCCCGCGCGGTGACCACCCAGGACATCGCACAGTACCTGGGGAAAGTGACGGCGGAAGGCCTGTCCAAGCGCAGCACCGCCCGTCTAGTGAGCGCCCTGCGCAGTTTCTTTGGCTGGTGCGTAGAAGAAGGCGAGGTAAAAGAGAATCCCTGCGACCGCGTGGACGCCCCCAAACTGGGGAAATACCTGCCGGAAGTACTTAGCGTAGAGGAAGTTACCGCTATCCTGGAATCGGTGGACCTGAGCGCCCCCTACGGAAAACGCAACCGGGCCATCCTGGAAGTGCTGTACGGCTGCGGCCTTCGCGTGAGCGAATGCGCCGGTCTCCGCATTTCACACGTTCACCTGCAGGAAGGCTTTGTCGATGTCATTGGCAAGGGAAACAAACAACGCCTGGTCCCGCTGGGAGAGATGGCCGCCGATGCCATCCTCGCCTACCTCCCGGAGCGGCCGGAACCTGCCGGTTCCGCCTGCGAGGACATCCTTTTCCTCAACCGTTTTGGAAAACCGATCAGCCGCGTCTCCCTGTTCAACCTGGTAAAAGAGCAGGCCATGGTAGCCGGCATCCGGAAAGAAATATCGCCCCATACCTTCCGGCACTCCTTTGCGACGCACCTCATTGAGAACGGGGCCGATTTACGCATTGTCCAGGAAATGCTGGGCCACGAAAGCATTCTCACCACGGAAATCTACACGCATATAGACACCTCCACCTGGCACAGAATGGTGCTGGAGCACCATCCAAGGGCAAAATAACAAAAAAACCGGTCTTTGGCGAATGCCTTGGAACCGGTCTTTTTGACGTGTACTAAAACCTAAACCTACTATATAGATGCAGAAAAAAACAAAACGTTGCAGAAAATTTTAAGAATCTGCAACGTTTTCTTTCTTTTCTGTCTTTTCCGGCTTGGGCCGGGTGTTCAGCGTGTTCATCGCACGGCCTATCCCAATGGTGGAAACATCCTTGATTCCCTGGATAATGCGGGCGGCAAGTTGCGGCACCTCCGCCTTCTCCTCATCGGACAGGGGACCCAAGACATAATCCACTTGACGGCCCCGGGAGAATTCGTTTCCTATCCCCACCCGGATACGGGCCCACTGGTCGCTTTCCAGCTTATCCGTAATGTCCTGCAGTCCGTTGTGCCCGCCGGAGGAGCCGTTGGCCCGCATGCGAATCGAGCCGAACGGGAGAGCGATATCGTCAGAGATGACAATCAGGTTTTCCAGCGGCAGATGGAGCTTTTGCATCCAGTAACGGACGGCATTGCCGCTCAGGTTCATGTAAGTGTTGGGCTTTAGCAGCACAAACCAGCGCCCTTTGAAGGAAACCTCCGCCACATCCCCGTAACGGTCGGTCTTGAAAAGGACATTGGATGCCTGAGCCCAGGCATCCAATACCATAAATCCCATGTTGTGCCGGGTATTGGCGTATTCTGCGCCAATGTTCCCAAGCCCTACAACAAGATACTCCATTTTTACTGAGCGGCCTTAGCAGCTTCCAGAGCGGCCTGCTGCATGGCACGGGTGGTCTTCACGGAGCAGATGATGGTGTTCTTGTCAGAGACAATCTGCAGGCCCTCAAACTTGAGGTCACCGGCGACCATTCTCTTGTCCAGCTCCAGCGGAGTAACATCGATGTCCAGCTGATCCGGGAGGTCCTTCATGAGGGCGCAAACCTTCAGGCTGCGGGCGCTCTGGGTGAACTTACCACCAGCCTGTACACCCTTGGGGTGACCGGTGATGTTCAGCGGAACAGCAATCACGATGGGCTTTGTTTCATTGACGGCGAGGAAATCCACGTGCAGGCAGTTGTCCTCTACCGGGTGCCACTGATACTCGTGAGCCACGGCGGTGTAGGTTTTGCCACCCAGCACCAGGTCCACAATATAAGAAGCGGGCGTGTGGGTAAGACCCTTCAGCTCTTTCTCATTGACAGTGAAAAGGATGTTGTCCATACCGGCACCATAGAGGTTGCAAGGAACCAGACCCTGTGCACGGAAGGCCTTGAGGACGGCCTTGTTGCCCTTCTGGCGGATTTCGCCATTCAGCGTAAAATGCTTCATTGTTCTGTAAAGTTTAAAATGTGTTACTCAGTGCGATTTTCACGCACCCCATTGCACCAAAAAACCTTTGCGGCTTTTTAAAGCGCGCAAAGGTAAGCATTTTTTAGGAAATTGCAAAGAATTGACCTAGAAACTGGTGGCAATTCCCAGGAAATCGTCGGCCTTGAGGGCGGCGCCGCCGATGAGGCCACCGTCGATGTCTTTCTCGGCGAAGAGTTCCTTGGCGTTGGAGGGCTTGCAGGAGCCGCCGTACAGGATGGTGAGGTCGTCGGCCACCTGGGCGCCGAACTTGGCCTCGATGACGTTGCGGATGCAGGCGTGGATTTCCTCTGCCTGGGCGGCAGTAGCGGTTTTGCCGGTGCCGATGGCCCAAACGGGTTCATAGGCAATGACCACGTTCTTCATGTCCTCGGCGGTGAAGTTGTACAGGACGTTCTTGGTCTGGGCGGTAACCACCTCAAAGTGCTTGCCGGCCTCGCGCTCGTCCAGGTTCTCACCCACGCACAGAATCACTTTAAGGCCGGCGGCGAGGGCCAGCTGGGTTTTCACCACCAGTTTCTCGTCGGTCTCGCCATAATACTGACGGCGCTCGCTGTGACCCAGGATGGTATACTGGCAACCGATGGAAGTGAGCATGTTCACGGCTACTTCGCCGGTGTATGCGCCTTTCTCATGGTCTGCGCAGTTCTGGGCGCTGAGTTTCACCTTGGAGCCCTTGAGGACATCGGCCACGCAGGCCAGATGGGTGAACGGCGGAGCCACTACCAGTTCTACGTTAGCGGGCAGGTCTTTGGCCTTCTCAACAACCGCTTTTGCAAGTTCTACACCTTCGGGAACGGTGGTATTCATTTTCCAGTTCCCAGCTACAATAAATTTTCTCATAATTATTTAACTGAAATGACTGCAGATGCAATCGAATTTAATTTTACGTCTACGGAGTCTGCGCGGGAGGCCAGGATGCAAGGGACCTTGGTACCCACCAGGAAGCCGGCCTGACGGACGTCCTTGGCCAGTTTGGAGTTGGTTTTCCAGAACACATTGGCGCTCTCGATGTTGGGGAACAGCAGGCAGTCTGCGTCGCCGGCAACGGGGCTCTTGAGCTTCTTGATTTCCACGGATTCCTGGTCGATAGCAACGTCCAGGGCCAGCGGGCCGTCACCGATGGCCTTGATTTGGCCGCGGTCGCACATTTTGGCGAGCATGGCACCCTCTATGCAGGCGGGCATGCTGTCCAGCATTTGCTCGGAAGCGGCGATGAAGGCAATCTTGGGCTGAACGATGCCGAAGCTGCGGGCGACGCCGGTAACAAAGCCGGCCATCTTCACCTTCTGGCGAAAGTCCGGAGCCGGGATAACGGCCATGTCGGTGATGAAGATGAGCTTGTGGTAGTTGGGGTTCTCGATGACGCCCACGTGGCTCAGAAGGCCCTTGGCGGGCAGCAGGCCGCATTCCTTGTTGAGGATGGCGCGGAGGAACTTGTCCGTGGAGCAAAGGCCCTTCATCAGGACATCCCCCTCGCCGTCGTGAACCATACGGACGGCCTCGGCAACCGCTTTAAGCTCGTCCTTGATGTCCACGATGGTAAACTTGTCGATATTGATTTTGGCTGCATTGCAAACCTCTGCAATCATATCGGCATCGCCCACCAGCGTCACTTTTACAAAGCCCTTGTCGCTGGCCAGCGAAGCGGCCTCGATGGTGTGGGAATCCACGCCCCAGGCAGCTACCATCCGTTTGCAAATCCCTTTTGCCTTAAGCTCGGCAAACAAATCGTTGAAATTGGTAATCATGATTATTCTTGGTTTTCTAATACTAAATGCATGGTATCACGGGCAATCACCAGTTCCTCGTTGGTGCAGATGAGGGCGGCCTTGACTTTGGAGTCTTCCGTGGTGATGATGGCATCTTCCCCGAAGGCCACATTGGCTTCATAGTCCACCTTGAGGCCCAGGTAGGAGAAGTTCTCCAGTACGCGACGGCGCAGGCGGCTGTTGTGCTCGCCGATGCCGCCGGTGAAGATGATGAGGTCTACCCCGTTCATGGCGGCTACATAGGAGCCGATGTTCTTGATGATGTCGTAGGTGTATTTCTTGAACACCAGCTTGGCCTTGGGATCTCCGCCGTTGGCGAGCTCGTCCAGTTCACGGGCATCCGAGGTTTTGGTAGAAACGCCCAGGAAGCCGGATTTGCGGTTGAGGATGGTGGTCATTTCGTCGGGATCCACGCCCAGTTTTTTCTCCAGATACAGCACGGCATTGGCGTCGATGTTACCTACGCGGGTGCCCATAATCATGCCCTCCAGCGGGGTGAAGCCCATGGAAGTGTCTACGCACTTGCCGTTCTGGATGGCGCAGATGGAGCTGCCGGCGCCCAGGTGGCAGGTGATGATTTTGGAATTGTTGATATCCAGGCCCGCGAGCTTGGCGCCCACACCAGCCACAAACTGGTGGGAGGTGCCATGCGCACCGTAGCGGCGAACGCGGTATTTTTCATAGTATTCGTACGGCAGGCCATACATATAGGCGTAGGCCGGCATGGTCTGGTGGAAGGCGGTGTCGAAGGTAACTACCTGCGGCACGGAAGGGAGCACCTCCTGCATGGCGCGAATGCCCAGCAGGTGGGCCGGGTTGTGCAGCGGGGCGAAGTCTGCGCAGAAGGCAATCTTGTCAATGACGTCGTCGTTTACCAGGACAGAGCCGCTGAAAAAGTCTCCGCCCTGCACGATGCGGTGTCCGACGGCCTCAATGTCCTCCAGGGACTTGAGCACGCCCGTTTCCTTGTCCGTAAGGGCGGCAAGGATGAGCTGCATGCCCACTTTATGGTCCGGGATGGGAACATCCTTTACCTGTTTTTCACCCCCGGTGGGAGCATACTGAAGAATACCGGCAGGAAGGCCGATTTTTTCGCAGATACCCTTGGCGATAACATCGAAAACGTCGTCGCTCTTCATGTCCAGAAGCTGGTACTTGATGGAAGAGCTGCCGCAGTTGATAACGAGAATAATCATAAATTATGGGTTATTTAAATATTGTTCGGTATATCTTTGCAAATATACAAAATATATTTGGTATTTTTGCATGTATGGTTGAGGCGAGAGGCATAGAAACGCTGTCGGTCTCATTCACGGCAGGCGTCATTCTGGGGGCAATGCTCTCCGGCAGCAGTTCCATGCTCCCCTGCACCCTCCTGATACTCATCGCCCTCCCCTGTTTCCTGCGGGAAAAACTCCTGCACCTGCCCGATGCACAAAGCCTGGGGATTCTGCTTGCCACCTTCCTTCTTCTGGGCATTTTCTGCGCCTGGAATGCCCTGCAGCCGGGCGTGGGCCTGCATCTGCGGGTGCAGGATTGGGCCGATGGGGCTGTGGGCAAGCTCCGGGCGCTCATCGACGCGCTTCCCTTCCGGAACCCGGGCACAGCGGCGCTGCTCAAGGCCCTCCTTACCGGCGACCGCAGCGGCCTTTCACGGGAGACGGTGGCCGTTTTCCGGGAGAGCGGCGCGTCGCATGTGCTGGCGCTCTCGGGCCTTCATATTGGCATTATATACCTGATTTTTGACAAATTGACGCGGGTGCTGGGGCGCACCCCCGCCGCCCGGCGCATCCGTTTTGGGCTCATTGTGCTGGGAGCGGGCTTTTTTACGCTGATGACGGGGGCGGGGGCATCAATCGTCCGGGCGTTCCTGTTCATCACAATAAACGAGACGCTGCGCCTCCTGGGGCGGCCCCGGAAGGCCGTACGGGTGCTCTGCCTGGCGCTCATGGTGCAGCTGGTGCTGGATCCGGGGGCTATCCGCGAGGTGGGCTTCCAGCTCAGTTACCTGGCCATGGCGGGCATTTTCCTGCTGTTTCCGCTGCTGGAGGCGTGGTATCCACCGTCCATTTCCTGGGACCCCATGCGCAAAATTTGGTCCATGGCCGCCCTCAGCATCAGTTGCCAGCTGTTCACCGGTCCCCTGGCCTGGCTGCGCTTCCACAGCTTTCCCAAGTACTTCCTCCTCACCAACTTACTGGCCATTCCCCTCACCACCGCCCTCATAGCCGTAGCCGTCACAACGGTAGCGCTGGGAGCGCTGGGCTGGTCCCCCGCCCTCCTTATTACAGCAACAGACGGCCTCTGCCGCCTGCTGGTCTGGGTACTGGAAATTATTGCTTCAATGTAAATCCCGGGCTGGCCCATTCTGCCATGCCGCCGTCTTCCGTGGCGGTGATGAGGTAGCCTTCCAGGGCGGGGCTGTCCAGAATGAGCTTTTGGGCGGCCTCCAGGCCGGCCACCATGCACCAGGTGGCAATGGCGTCTGCCTCTGCGGCGCTCTCCTGTGACACCACCGTTGCACTGAGGAGGTTGTGCTGCACCGGATAGCCCGTGAGCGGATTCACGGTGTGGGCGAACTTTTTCCCGTCCTTGATGTAGAACTTTCGGTAGTTCCCGGAAGTGACGATGCCACAGGGCTTTCCCTCCGAGCTCCAGATGCCGTCCAGTTCGTCCGAGGGCACCTCCGGCTGGTCCACGGGACGGTCTACTCCAACCGACCAGGGTTTTCCGGAAGGATTGAGGCCGTCGCACCAGATTTCGCCAATGTCCACCAGCATGTCCTTGGCCCCTATCCGGTAGAGGTAGCGGGCGATGACGTCGCAGCTGTAGCCCTGGGCGATGGCGTTGTAGTTGAGCTGCGGGAAGCTGACATCGGCAGGATCCACTTTCCCATCCTTGACGGGCAGTTCCGCAGGAAGGAGGCGCATGCCGCACCGGTCCTGCAACGCGCGGATTTCTTCTTCTGAAGGGAACTGCTGCTCCCGGAACCCGAAGCCCCAGGCGTTGAACAGGGGCCCGGCGGCGCAGTCCAGCAGCCCGCCGGAGCGCTCCCAATACCGGTAAGCGCAGCGGTACATATCCAGAAACAGCGGCGTAGCGGGGACCGCCTCCCCTGCATTGAAGCGGGAAAGCATCGACCTTTTATTATAGCCGGAAAGCGTGGTGTCTATTTGCAAGAGCAAGGCATCGATGCTGTCCCGAATGGTCTCCACCTTCTCCCCGACGCCCTTCGTGTTCAGTTTAACCGTATACGTACCCCCCTGGGCAAAGCCCTGGATTTGGACATATCGGCCCTGCGAAGGCGCGCAGGCCATCAGGACACACAGCAGAAGGACGGGCAGGAGTTTTCGCATTCTTTGGCAAGTATTTTGCACAAATGTACAAAAAAATACCGATATTTGCAGGTTAAGACAAGACAAGCCTATGAAAATCAAAATAGCCGCGCTGGCCCTCGCTTTTGCCGCCGTCCTTGGCAGCGGATGCAAGAAAACCACCACCACCGTCACCACGCCTTCCCTGGGAGGACTCTGGATGAGTGCGCAGCCCCAGTTTGTAGAGTATGGAGAGGAGCAGGAATTCCGTGTCTATATTGACGATATCTACGTTTCCGACAATACAGACCCCGGAACGATGGGCGTCTATTGGCAGGTGACGGGTCTCCAGCGGGACACCACCACGCGTAATGTGGATAAGAGTAATCCGCCGTTCTACTTTACGCCGGAAAAACAGGGCACCTATACCGTTACGGTGAACTTGTTCGCCCTAAACGGCAAATACTACAATGCAACGGCCAGCGTCTCATTCCAGGCCATCGACCCGTACACGGCCATGGACGGCATGGAAGGGACCACGGAGGTAATCTCCTTTGACGACTATGAGCAGGAGATGTTCACCGCTCCCATCGGCGAGCACACCTGGATGTGCCAGAATCTCTATACGGAGGAGCCTGTCGGGCGTGCCTACCAGGACTGTGATGTGGTGGAAGGCCTTTTTGGCCAGTATTACTCCTGGGAGGAAGCCCAGACCATCTGCCCGGACGGGTGGCGCCTCCCCACCGCAGCGGAATTTGATGAAGACCTTGGCACAGATGCCGGAGACCTCATGGTAAAAGCCCGTTTCCTGGATGTGGAGATGTGGCCCTACTGGCCGGAAGTAATCATTACCAACGAAACGCTCTTCAATGCCATCCCCGTGGGCTACATGGACCTAGCCACTTCTACGCAGGCCCGCGGCTACAAGGAATACGCCGCCTGGTGGACCAGCGACACCATTAAGGAAGGAGAAGACAACCTGGGTGTTTACCGCTACATTTACTGCGAAGATCCGGAAATCAAAAAAGGCAAGGGAAGCAAACAGTCCCTCGCCCTCAGTGTACGCTGCGTGAAAGAGTAATTACCGCAGGTCCGTTACAACATAGTCACCTGAAAGCGATTTTTCGTCCAGCGAGAAATCGCTTTTTCCTTTGGGGTCCATGTACACGATGTCTGTCAGGAGGAAACGTGCCCGCGTATCGGTGTCCAAGGTGAGCGTAACATCCAGAAAAGCGTCCCCGGAAGCGTTTACATGCATTTTGTCCATGTGCTCTTTATAGGCCCCGACAAACAGGGCGGGGTTGGTGAAAAGGTCCTCTTTCTCAACAGTTTCTATCACCAGCTCCTTGGCTTCCCGGTCCACCGACCAACGGGTGCTGCCATTGCTGACGACCTCCAGTCCCAACCCTTCCAGGATATAGGCGTTGCCTTCCAGCGTAACGTCACCATCCGTAACGGGGCTGAAATCCGCACCATTTTTTGCGAGCGAGTAAGTATAGTGGAACGTGACCCGGTGCCCCTGCACCTTGTCCAGTAAAGGAATGCTGCCCTGCGCCCAGGCGCCAAGGCAGCACATTCCACAAACGATGAGACTAATCAGTTTTTTCATTCTTCCGGGTTCATGAAGTGCTGCAGGACCTCGTCCAGCTCTGCCATATCTTTCACCAGAACCTCACGCGGCTTGGAGCCGTTCTGCGGGCCCACAATACCGGCGGCTTCCAACTGGTCCATTACACGTCCTGCTTTTGCATAACCCATGCCAAGCTTGCGCTGCAGGTCCGAGGTGGAGCCGCGCTGGTTGAGCACCACTGTGCGTGCGGCTTCCTCGAAGCGGTCGTCCAGCTTGTTCATATCCACCATGCCGCCACTGCCTTCCTCCCCTTCCGGTGCCGGAGGTTCCGGCAGGTAATAGGGCGTATTGTAGCTCTTCTGGTAACCGGTTTGCTCTGCGATGGCGTTGGTCAGGTCCACAATTTCGTCGTTGCCGATGAAGGCGCACTGCACACGCTCCATGTCTATACCGGTGTACAGGAGCATATCGCCGCGGCCAATCAGTTTGTCTGCGCCCGGCTGGTCCAGGATGGTGGAAGAGTCTATGCGGGAGGTAACGCGGAACGCGATACGCATGGGGAAATTGGCCTTGATAAGACCGGTAATGACGTCTACTGTAGGGCGCTGGGTGGCCAGGATGCAGTGCAGACCGGCTGCACGGCCTTTCTGGGCCAGACGGATAACCGAGGTGGTAATCATGCGGGCCTGGGCCTTGGCTTCCGGCGTACCGCCGCCGGCCATGGTGAGGTCTGCGTACTCATCGATGATCACCACAATGTACGGCATGAAGTGGTGACCTTCGTCCGCACGAAGATGATGGTCTTTCCACTTGCTGTTGTACAGTTTGATATTGTTCACATAGGCCTTGGACAGGAGCTCGTAGCGGGCATCCATTTCCACGCACAGGGAATTGAGGATGGCGGCGGCGTCCTTGGCGTTTTTGACGATGGCTTTGTCTGCCTCTTCCTGCTCGCTGGCGGCGTTGGGCAGCACGGCCAGGTAATGGTGCAGCAGATGGCCGTAGGAGGAGAACTCCACCATCTTGGGGTCTACGAACACGAATTTGAGTTCTGACGGGTGCTTGGAATACAGCAGCGAAGCCACAATCACGTTCAGGCCCACGGATTTACCCTGTTTGGTGGCACCGGCCACCAGAAGGTGCGGAGCGTCGGCCAGGTCGAACACTTTCACCTGCTGGGAAATGGTGTAACCGATGGCGACCGGCAGTTCTGCCTTGCTATCACGGAAGGCCGTATCGTTAAGCAGGGCCTTGAGCGGCACGATGGACGATTTGTCATTGGCCACCTCAATGCCCACGGAGTCCGACAGGGTGGTGATACGTACGCCCTTGGCGTTGAGAGAGATGCCGATATCTTCCTGGAGCTGCTTGATGGCGGAAATTTTAACACCGGGGGCCGGATATACCTTATACAGCGTAACGGTGGGGCCTACCACGGCCGTTACATCGCGCACCTGGATTTTGTAGCTGGCCAGGGTTGCGCGGATCTTGTTGTTGTTGCGGCTGAGTTCATCCTGCGACACCTCATGGCGAGCACTGGTATAGTCCCCCAGAATGTCCAGCGAAGGCGTTTTGTACTTGGGCAGGCCATCCGGCGGATCCAGGCGGTTGTCGATGGGTTTTAACGGTTCCTTCACCTCCTGTTCCAGGGTGTCGTCCGTAACTACGTTCAGGCCGGACTCTCCCTCCTCCTGTGCCGTTTCTTCTACGGGCACTTCCTCCGCCGCGGCATCCTCTGCTTCCTTTTCCGGCTTGGGGGCACGTTTGAACAGGCTCCGGCGGGGTTTCTTTTCCTCTACAGGGGCGGCATCTGTGGTCTCAGTGGTAACAAAGGATAGCGCCGGGGCAGGCTCTGCAGTGGGAGCCGTATCCGTGGCCGCCACTTCCGGTTGTGCCGTAGGAGCCTCTTCCCCCTCTCCGGCAGCGGGACGTTTTCCCATCAGAAGCGCGGCAAAACGGGCGCTCATGCAATAGAACCAGAAAGCGAGGAGACCAAGCAGGATGACACAAGTAATGATTTCTCCCAGCTTGGAAACCAACAGGCCCACCACCGCAGCGCCGGCACGCCCCCCAAGACCGCCGATGAAGGCGTATTCCCACTGGGTGAGCATTCCCACCATGGCCAGTATCCAGGAAAGGATGAAGGTGAGCGAAAAACAGCCATAGAACCACTTTTTGAGGCGGATGGGGCCCTCCTTCCACAGGAGCTTCACGCACCAGGCCATCAGGAAAGCCAGGATGCAGAAAGCGGCCAGGCCAAAACTCTCCGTTACCAGGAAATGGCCCAGGGAAAGGCCGGAGGATGCCGCCGCATTCTGGATGGCAGGGTCTGCCGCCGTGAGCGCGCTCTGGTCCTGTTTCCAGGTGAACAGATAGGAAATCACCGACACGGCTACCGTGAGGGTGAGAATAAGCACAAGGAAGATACCCGCATAGCGGATACCTGTCTGTTTGCGTTCCGAAAGGCCGTTCCAGTACTTGGTGACAGGATTCATTTCTTCTTGTTTTTGCTGCGATAGTTCCGGTTGAACTTGCCGCCCTTGTTGTTCTGGAAGCCCAGATTCATGCCGGGCCGGTTGAAGGAAGCATCGGCCGATATTTTGGTAAGTTCCAGTCCTTCAGGCACTTTTACCTTGCCGCCGGAGAGGCGCTCAATGTCCTGGAAGATGGTTTCATCGGCCACCGTGTCTTTGTTCCAGATAAGGTACTGCTGGCGCATATAGATGGCCAGGGACCTGATCATGGCGGTTTTCACCTCCCCTTCCGGTTCGCTGGCAATGAGGTTCAGGATGCTCTCGATGTTGCGGCCGTAATGACGGGCGCGGATGGGCTTGGTGTTCAGGGGAATGGAATCCGGTTTGCTATTCACGAACTCCGGTACTGGAGCGGGATACGGGGAATCGATATCCAGATCGTATCCGGCAATCATATACAGATGGTCCCAGAGCTTCTGGGCCCAGTTTTCCTGCTGATGCACCTGCGGATTCAGGCTTTCCATGACCTTGACCACGGCCTGGGCCTGCTCCGTGCGCTTGGCACGATCCGGGATTTGTTTGAGTTGTTCTACCATCTGGAGCACATTGCGACCGTATTCCGGCATTTGCAACTTCTCCACTTCCGTATTGTAGTAAAGCTTTATGGTGTTTTCACTTGCTTCCATAGACGCACATTCTCTAATTAACCGACCACAAAGATAGTGAAATTATCGTCTAAATACCAAAGGTATCCGCTAACTTTTTCGTAGCCCAGCTTCTTGTATAACTGCATATAACGCTGTACCTGCCGGACGTAACTATCCTTTTGTGTGCCAAATTTATAATCGATGACTTCCACCGAACCGTCGGCCTTGCACACAACGCGGTCCGGGCGGTATTCCCGGCCGTCCGAAGCCAGGATGGCCGCCTCCCTCCAGACGCGGTTCCCGGGAGCGAACCAGGCTTTATCCTCCACGCTGCGCAGCCGCTCTTGCAGGAAAGAGAGCGTAGCCGCCTGCTCCCGCAAGGGAAGTTCCCCGTCCTGCACCGCCGCCGCAACTGCCGACGGAAGGTCTGTAGCCGTGTCCATGCGGGCCAGGATACCGTGCAGCACATTGCCGCGGATACGGCGGCTGGCTTCCATGCCCGTGCTGCCGTCGGCACCAAAATAGTCTGCCGCTTCCGGACTCACTTTCAGGCGTTTACCGCTATTTGCCGGGTACGACGGATAGCCCATGCGGAGCTGTCCTGCACCTTCCTCTTCCCGCTTGAGCGAGCCCAGCGGATAGGGCTTCCCGGCATCAAACGTACTGCCCCCCACAAACGCGTACAGCAGCTGCGACAGATTCTTCCAGCCATCGGACTTTTGCGGCGGCGGGGAGGCAATCACCTTGAGGCCGTATTTGGCACGGGTAAGCGCCACATAAAAGACATTGATATTGTCGATGGCTTCCAGCCGGCGCTCCCGCTGATAGTCCGCCTCAAAGAGGGAATCGGCGGAACGCTCGTCCAGGTTTACCCGGTACACGCCGTCCGCATCCTTGGCCAGCGCCGTGCCCTCCACCGCCGGCTTGCACCAATAGGAAGAGGCTTTGTACAGCGTTACTTTTTCTGCAAAAGGCACAATCACAAAGGGAAATTCCAGGCCTTTGGACTTGTGGATGGTCATTACGCGCACCGAATGGCCGCTTTGGGGCGATGCAATCTTGGGGTTGGCCTCTTCCCAGCTGCGCAGGAAGGCGTTCAGGTTGTTGCCGCCGGTGGCTGTCCAGTCCTGCAGATAATCCATAAACGACTGGATATAAGGGATTTCTGCATCAAAAGTTTCCGGGGCCGATGCCTGCAAGTCCCTTAGCAGGCCCTCCGCCAAATCCGGCAGCGAATGGTAATGCTGAGGGATTTGCACATCCATGGACCGGGCCAGATACCCGGCCACGGTGGGACGCTCCGTTTCCACGGGCGCGTCCAGGAGCGAGAGCTGGGACACCAGGCGTCGCACGGTGACGGAGGTTTTTACAAAGAGGGAATCGTCCGAAACTACCGGGATGCCGTTTTCCACCAAAAGGGCCGCCACCGCAGCGCCTTCTGCGTTGCCGCGCACCAGGATGGCCACATCTTCCCACTCCCCACCCCGTTCTTTGACTTGCTCAAGCGTTTGCAGGATTTCGTCCATCTGATCCTGGACGAAACGCACTTCCACCGAGCCCGGCTCCGGGTCCGGAAAACAGGGCTGCTGGGCAACATCGGCATAGAGTTCCTGCAGGTTCAGCTGCGCTGCCGCGTACGTGAAAAAGTCATTGTTGAACGTGACGATGGCTTTGCAGGTGCGGAAGTTTTTGTCCAGGTTGGCCTTTTGCACCTGCGCGAATTCCTGCTCCAGGCGGCTGCCAAGCAGGGTCCAGTCTCCCCCGCGCCAGCGATAGATGCTCTGTTTGACATCGCCCACCACCAGCGAGTCATAGCCGCTGCTGTTGCTGTTTTGCAACAGCGGACGGAAGTTTTCCCACTGAATGTCCGCCGTGTCCTGGAATTCGTCCAGAAGAAAGTCTTCGTACCGCACGCCCAGTTTCTCGTAGATGAACGGGGTGTCCGTTCCGTCGATGATGCCCCGGAGAATGGTGTTACTGTCATCAATAGACAGCACGTTTTTCTCTTTTTGGATGTCCGTGAGGGCGGTGCGAAGTTCGTTCACAACGCCCAGGCCATAGAGCTGGCCCAGAATCGTTTGCGCCGTAACGTAAACCTTATAAGGCTGCCCCCACAAGGACAGGAACGCCTGTAATGGTTCATCCAGAAGGCCCTCTACCCGCTGCCGCAGGGCTTGCTTGCTTTTGGCAAACCACAACTCCGGGTCCGGCGCTTTGGACAGGAAACTGTCTGTGGGCTTTTTGATGGGAGCTTTGGGATCCAGATAATTGTACAGGGCTTTGAGGAAGCCGCGGTTACTCTCCTCCGGCGGAACGGACGCCTGCTGCAGTACATCCAGGCAGGCCTGGGCGGCCTCTGAGAGCTGTTTGAGGAAGGTCGATATTACTTCCCGGCAGGTAGTGCGGAGTGCTTCCAGTTTTTCCCGCGGGAAGTTCCCCTCCCCTTCCGGCAGGCTTTGCAGGCTTTTGGCGACCTCCTCCAGACGGCCCTCCAGCGAGAATTTGCCGCGCTGCTCCAAGTCTTCCTGGACGCTGCGGGTGAGCCATTCCAGCAGGGTGCGGTCGCTTTCCGAGAGATTGTCCAGTACGCGGTCCACCCCTTCCTGCACCAACGCATCCCGGTCCAGCTGGACCTGATAGGTGGAGAACTGGCCGATCTCCCGCGAGAACGCGCGCAGGGTTTGCTGGAAGAAACGGTCAATCGTGGATACCGCAAAGGCGGAATAGTCGTGCAGGATGCCCGTGAGCTGCTGCTGCGCCCGCTTTTGCAGGCTGGTCTTGTCCTGCTTGAGTTCTTGCACAAAATAGTCCTTGTAGGGAGAAGCCTCCGGATTACTGGCCAGCACGTAGAGTTCCTGCAGGATACGGCGTTTCATCTCGTCCGTGGCCTTGTTGGTGAACGTAACGGCCAGCACGTGCCTGTATGCATCCGGTTTCTCACTCTGCAGAATGAGCCGGATATATTCCCTTGCCAGGTTGTATGTTTTGCCGGAACCCGCCGACGCTTTCAGAATCTTGATCATACTCTTACAAAGGTATGTATTTTCCGGCTCTGGTGCAACAAAAAAAAGACGCCCGTTTTGGACGTCTTTTTGGTGCGCTCTTAGGGACTCGAACCCTAGACCCGCTGATTAAGAGTCAGCTGCTCTACCAGCTGAGCTAAGAGCGCATTCAGACTGGTGTTTTGTCTTTTGTGACCCGTTCGGGGCTCGAACCCGAGACCCCAACATTAAAAGTGTTGTGCTCTACCAACTGAGCTAACGAGTCTCCTGTTTTGCGATTTCCCGTAAACGGGATTGCAAAGGTAGTAACTTTTTTTGAATCCGCAATACTTTTTTTAAAAAATTCTACGCGGAGTATTCCTTGATGTGCTGTTCCTGGGAAAGCCGGCACACCAACAGGCGGTCTTTGGACTGCGCAACAATGTATCCGTCAAGGCCTTCTACCACTACAGTCTTCTCCCCTGCCGTGTGCACAAAGCAGTTTCGGCAGTCGAACAGGCGTACGTCCGGACCAATCACCGTATTGCCTTCCTCGTCCGGAGTAAGGTGGGTCATGATGCTTCCCCAGCTGCCAAGGTCGCTCCAGGCCAGGTCTTCCGCAATCACATAGATGCGCGGACTCTTTTCCATCACGGCATAGTCGATGGAGATTTTCTCGCAGGTGGGGAACAGGCGGCGGAGTTCTTCCTGCTCCCTGGGAGTGAAGAACGCCGGTTTCAGTTCATCCATGACAGCGGCGATTTGCGGCGCATAGGCACGGAGTTCCGCCACAATGGTGTTCACATTCCACACAAAGATGCCGGCGTTCCAGAAATAGTGGCCATCCTCCAGATACTGAATGGCCGTATCCAGGTCCGGCTTTTCCTTGAATTCGCTCACCTTAACCAACTGACCATGAAGCGCTTCCGTAGCGTGGATATAGCCATAGCCGGTCTCCGGACGGGTGGGAGCAATGCCCACGGTGACAATGGCGTCCCGCTCTGCGGTAAACTCCAGGGCTTTGGAAATTACCTCCGTAAAGGCCTCGGTTTTGAGCACGAGGGCATCGGCCGGAGTAACCACAATATTGGCCTCAGGGTCCTGCTGCTGGATTTTCCAGGAGGCATACGCAATGCAGGGCGCGGTGTTACGTCCTTCCGGCTCTGCCAGAATCTGGCTTTCCGGGATGTCCGGAAGCTGCTGCTTTACCAGCGGGACATACTTCTCCCCCGTTACCACCCAGAAATGCTGCGGCTGGCAAACGGGCGCAAACCGGTCCACGGTGAGCTGGAGCAAACTGCGCCCAACTCCCAGTACATCAATAAACTGCTTGGGAACGTCCGGCGTGGACAGCGGCCAAAGCCTGCTGCCAATTCCCCCGGCCATAATAACTACGTGTGTGTGCATCATTTCAGTGTTAGGGTTACAAAGATACGAAAAAAGCCCGACTTGCGCCAGGCTTTTTCGCTACTTTTCCGACTGGAACTCCAGCAGGTCTCCCGGCTTCCCATCCATTCCCGCCCTCCCACATGCCTGTTACGTAACACCCTATAACACTGCTCCTTAACCAACTGGACGGGGTCCGCTTGGGACCCCGTCCAATGTACTAATGCGCTGTTCGATAGGTTGTTATGCAACACGGGCGCATCGTAAGAACTTGTAAACCTGCCTGGCGGTTGCGGCCGTGTTGTCTTTCAGAAACAGAAATAACTGTTTCCTTTTGTCCTCCGGCCAGGCCAGGAAGTCGTGGATATCGGCACGACACACATGCGCCTGAATCAGGCTGGACATATGCCCATAGACCTTGTCATCCCACCCTACAAACTCTTCATGTATTTCATATTCGGTTCCCTTGCTTGCATGCATAGCTTCCAGCATGGTCTGATAGTCTCCAAAATATGCGATTGCTGCATCGAAGTCTATATATTGGTATTCCGAGATGATATAGTCAGCAATTTGGTTCTTCTCTTCAGAAGATAATTTAGCAGTAAGCCGCTGGAGAGCAGCGTAGTTCATAGGCAATTCCGCTTTTCTGAACGCCTGTATTTCACGAACCGCCTGCCTCATGGCATGGGAGGCGTGTCCCAGTCGTAATTTTTCCGAGAAAGGATGCCGGCATTGCGAATAAGGCAAGAAGGCCCATCTGTACGACTCCGCCTGGGCGGAAAGTTTTCTCTCCGGACCATTATTTCCAAGGTAAATCAAGTTGGAGCGAACATCTTTACCACCCAACTTTGGCACACTTCCAAAAGGGCAGAAAAGCGGAGCGTCCCGATGGCATAACACATTGTGCGCCCGTGCAAAGTGGCTGGTATAGTCCTGAACAAAGGCTTCTAATTCAGTTTTCTGTTCCGCAACGACACTCCCATGCAAATGATCCGGCATTAAAACTTGTGACAAAACCTTCACGGCATGCCTGCGTGAAGCTACACTAATGTGGGTAAAACACACCAGATAGTCACTTACCGAGTAAAAAATCAGTTCTCCATTAATGGTTTTCTGGTAACAGTGATTCACGGCTCCTGCTACAAATCTTCTCTTTTCTTTCATAGGTTACCCCGGCAGGAATTTAGCTGCCAGGCATAAAGGTAGAATGATGTCTTGAGAAAAGGAAGAATCGTAAAAAAACATTCTGAAAAAATTCACGTTTTTTACGATTCCGCTGTTCTCCCCCATCATTTTGGAGGAGAATGTACCGGCCCTGGCGTATTCCCGAGACAGAACAGACACGCCTGCCACCCTTCCAGTCGCGAAAAATAACGCTTTGCGTGACCTGTTACATAACTCGCTGAGTATGCGCCGATTAAGTGATTGGACGGGTTCCCAAGCGGATCCCGTCTGGTTTGTTAATGCGCTGTGTTATAAGTTGTTATGTAACACGGGGCGCAGATATAAGGCTGCGTTCAGGAGCATTGGCGGTGCATAGGTGCCTGTGACGCGTATGCGCAGATGCGAACTTGTGCAACCGGGCACGGGAAGAATCCGTTTATAGCCTATGGTGGTTCCTTCTGTCAGCACAGTCCAGTTTCCGTTTTTTTCCGTTTCCACCTGGAAGGAGAAGACGCGCTGCCCAAGCGAGATATCTTCCTGCAACTCTATCAGATTAAAGGTCACGGCTTGGGGCAGATTGAGTTCCAGGGTATTCCCCCTCAAGCGCTGCCGACTGCCCTGAGCCAGGTTGTTGCCGAACACCCGTTCCCGCAGGGCGCGGAATTCCATCAGACGCAGGGAATCGGCCGAAGGAATGCGCCCGCGCGTATCGGCAGGAACGTTTAACAGCAGAACGGAATTCCGTCCGACGCTGGTGAGCCAAATGTCCAATAACGCGTCTGCTGTCTTTAGCTGGGCCGTTTCCGATTCCCTCCAAAACCAGCCCGGACGGATGGAAACGTCTGTTTCTACGGGCACCCACGCCGCTCCGTGAACGTTGCCACGCTGAAGCGTATCGATGGGCGGAGCACCGGCACCGGGGGTAAAACCCTCGGTGTCCAGACGGCTCCAGGCTGTCTGGGAGGCACGTCCCTGCTCATTGCCCACCCATCGGCACCCGGGGCCGATATCGCTGAACAGGATTGTTTGGGGACTCCGCTGCTGAATAGTCCCGAAGAAACGCGGCCAGTCGTATGCCTGCCGTTTGCCTGTAGGGCCTTCTCCGCAGGCACCATCGAACCAATGTTCAAAGACAGGGCCGTATCGGCCATCATGGATTTCCTGAAGAGCGTCCACATATGCGTCATTGTACGCGGGCGTACCGTATAGAGGATGATTCCGGTCCCAGGGCGAAAGATATACGCCAAAGTTCAGTCCATACTCCCGGCAGGCATCCGACAACTCTTTGAGGACATCGCCCTGCCCGCCTCGCCAGCTACTTTGCGCCACCGTGTGCGTGCTGGTCCGGGATGGCCAGAGGCAAAAGCCGTCGTGGTGTTTGGCCGTGACGATAATGCCTTTCATGCCGGCGTTCTGCGCCGTAGCGGCCCATTGTCGGCAGTCCAGTTCCGTGGGATTGAACAGGTCTTCCGGCTCCGTCCCGCTGCCCCATTCCGCCCCGCTGAAGGTGTTGGGACCAAAGTGAACGAACATGTTATATTCCATTTGCTGCCAACGCAGCTGCGCTTCTGTGGGCACAGGCCCGTACGGCTTGGGCTGGCACGAGAGCGCAAACAAAAGCAAGAGTATGAGAGGGCGGATTTGCATTTGCACAAAGATACTGCTTTTTCCGCAGAGTTTACATAGTATGGCCTGTTACGTAACATCCTATAACACTGCTCCTTAACCAACTGGACGGGGCCCGCTTGGGACCCCGTCCAATCATTTAATCGGCACATACTCAGCGAGTTATGTAACAGGCACGTAAAGCGCTACTTTTCTGACTGGAACTCCAGCAGGTCTCCCGGCTGGCAGTCCAGCGCTTTGCAGAGGCTTTCCAGGGTGGACAATCGCACGGCTTTTGCCTTGCCGCACTTCAGGATGGAGAGGTTGGCCGGCGTGATGCCCACTTTCTGTGCCAGCTCGCCGGAGGACATTTTCCGGCGGGCCAGCATGACATCGATATTGGTGATGATGGGCATAAGCGCTTACTCCTGAGCCACTTGCTCCTCCGGTTTCCCCTTCAGGTACGACGGCAGTTCCATGCCGGCCATCTTGAAGAGTTCGTCCAGCGGAGGTACGCTCTTCATCATCCCGGAAATGAAGTTGGAAGTGGCGGTTTTGCCGTCGGCGCCGTTGCCGGTATCCCAGACGGTTACCTTGTCGATGTTGATGCCCTTGACGGCCTCTACCTGGGTCTTCACCAGTTCAGGCAGTTTGTCTGCAATCATCATGAGCACAGCCTTCTGGGCGTCGCCTTCTGCGGCGGTTACCAGGTTCTTGAAACCATCGGCCTGCTTGGTGAGGATTTCCAGCATACCGCGGGCCTGGGCGTCCATCTTGGCGTAAATGGCATCGGCTTCACCTTTTGCCTTGCGGCGGATTTGCTCGGCCTCGGCCTCCGCCTCAATGATTTTCTTTTCTTTGTCAATCTCGGCGGCAACCACAATGTTGGCCTTCTGGGTGGCTTCCTCACGGGCGGCACGGGCCAGTTCGGCGTCGCGTTCGCTCTGGTAGGCTTCTTCGAGGGCCTTGGCGGCCTGCACCTTTTCTGCAGCTACGGCCAGGCGGGTTGCTTCTGCCGTCTTCTGGCGGCGCAGGGCATCGGAATTGGCAATCTCGATCTTGGCGTTGTTTTCACCCTTTACGGCGTCGGCATCGGCGGCGGCCACGTTGATACGGGTGTCTTTATCGGCCATGGCCTTACCGGTTTCACCGTAGCGGTTTTGCTCCGCCACGCTCTTCTTGGCGTCGTTGATGGCCTTGGCGGCGGCTTCCTTACCCAGGGCCTCGATGTAGCCGGATTCGTCGCGGATATCGGTGACATTCACGTTAATGAGGCGAAGGCCAATCTTGCGGAGTTCCGCTTCTACGTTGGTGGACACGTTGGCGAGGAATTTATCGCGGTCTGCGTTGATTTCCTCGATGTCCATGGTGGCAATCACCAGACGGAGCTGACCGAAGAGGATATCCGTGGCGATGTTCTGGATGCTGTCTACGCTCAGGCCCAGCAGGCGCTCGGCGGCGTTGGTCATGCTTTCCGGCTCGGTGGAGATACCCACGGTGAAGCGGCAGGGAACGTCCACGCGGATGTTCTGCTTGGACAGGGCGTTGGTGAGGTTGCACTCAATGGAGATGGGCTTGAGGTCCAGGTAGGCGTAGTCCTGGAAAACAGGCCAGATGAAGGCGGCGCCGCCATGGACACACTTGGCCGAGGCCATGCGGCCGGTTTTACCGTAGATAACCAGGATTTTGTCCGAGGGGCAGCGACGATAGCGCTTGAGGATGGCCGCGAGGGTTACGAACAGCACGGCCGCCAGAATGAGAATCAGGGTTAGTGTAGGCATAATTTATACGGTATAAGAGTTAATTTCTTCTACTAAAACGGTATTGGCGTCCAGGGCGTCCACGACGCGGATGGGGGTGCCGGTCTTGAGGGCTTCTTCGCTCTCGGTGAGGGCGTCGTACTCGCGCACGCTACCGGCAATGGTGATTTGCACCTTACCGGCGCCGCTGCGTGCGGCCGGGATGGGAAGGTACACCTTTCCCTCGCAGCCTGCAGCCTGCTTTTGCACGTTGATGTTGCCGCTCTGCTGCATGGAAGAGAGCCATTTGAACAGGTACATCACGGCCGCCACCAGCGCAACGCCAATGAGCGCCGATACCAGAATGAGCAGGGCGGTGGAAGGGATGCTGTCCTGCAGCAGGATGGCGCTCCAGCCAAAGCCCAGGCAGAAGTTCACAAAGTTGCGGAACGTGTACAGGTTGGAGCCCCCCTCTATATTAGAAAGGTCTCCGCCGTCCATGCCGGTGTCGATGTCCGTGTCGAAGTCTGCGTCGGCATCGGCTCCGATGAAGGTGAGGATGCTCTGGATGACAAATAGGACAGACGCGACCAGCGTAACGGTCCACAGAATTTTCATCATTAGGCTGAGTCCAGCCCACCAAGTAGCAATCATAAGGCTTTTGTGTTTGGTTTGTATGGCAAATATAATAAATAATTATCGAATTGCAATAAAAATTTAAAAAATTTGTACGCTGGTCTTATTACCCAGTTCTTTCCGAGTGATGTGTCGTGTTACATAACTCGCTGAGTATGTGCCGATTAAATGATTGGACGGGGTCCCAAGCGGGCCCCGTCCATTGTACTAAATCACTGATAGATAACGAGTTGTGCAACACACAACAAACGCTACATTGCCTCCCAGAAGAATTTCAGGTGAAGCGGAAGCACCCAGGTCCAGTAGGTCCAGGTGTGGGCTTCCGGAGAATAGAGTTCCACATAGCTCAGGCCCGACGCCTTGAGCGCGGCGGCGAACTCCTCCGTGGCAGGCAGGAATTTGTCCTGGAGGCCGCAGGAAACCACGATGAGCTTAGGTGCATCGGCACAGATTTCCCTTACGCGGCCCAGGCGGTTGACGGCCGACTGCGCCGCCACCACCGGGTCCTCAATGTCCTCCACGCCCAGGATGGCGGGGATTAGCTGCTTGGAACCGCCGGAATGGTGCAGAGCCAGGATACCGCTCATGGAGCCGGCGCCGCGGAAGCGTTCCGGATGGTCCAGGAACAGGTTCATGGCGCCGTGACCGCCCATGGACAGACCGTCAATGAAGGTCTTCTCCGGCGAAAAGCCGTAGCGAGCGTCCAGGGTGGGCCAGCACTCCTCCCAGAAGAAGGTGCGCCACTGCATGTTTTCCGCTTTGGCGTCGTTCAGGTACCAGCTCTTATAGAAGCCGTCCGGGCAGATAATGCGGAAACCGGTGGCATCGCACACGGCCTGCAGGTCCATGTGACGGCTCCAGTCTGCATAACAGCCACTGTAGCCGTGCAGGAGGAACAGCGTGGGAAGTTCCCGCGCCATGATTTGGGAGGCCGGCGAGAACACCAGCACGGAGTCATTGCAGTGCAAATTCTCCGAAGGGAAAACCACCAGTTCCTGGGCTTTCAGGGGCAGCAGCCCTGCCAGGAGGGCCACTGCCAGTGCATAAAATTTTCTCATACTGTTAATAGCCGAAGATTTCTTCCAGGGACACCTGTTTCACAGGACCCAGGGTTTTGAGGAAGTCCATATCCAGGTCCTTAGTGTCTCCCAGAATGGCATAATGATAGGTACGGCCCTTGATCCACTTGGCGTGGGTGGCACGAAGATCATCCATCGTGAGGGCATCCACCTTCTGGAAAATCTGCTTTTCACGCGGCTCGCTCAGGCCCAATTCCTTGGCAGCCAGATAGCTATAGAGGACACGCTCCCCTTTCACGCGCTGGGTGCGGAGCTTACCCAGAATGGCGGCCTTGGCGATTTCCAGGTTCTCGGGTGCCTCCGGCAGGGTTTCAATAATCTCATCGAAGCCTTCGCAGGCCTTTTTGAGTTTGTCGTTCTGCGAGGCAATGTAGGCCCGGAAGGAATAGGTATCCCCCGCAAAGGTGGGGTCTGACAGGCGGGCGCCGGCGCCATAGGCCAGGGCACGGGATTCGCGCATTTCCTGGAACACGATGGCGTTCATGCCGCCGCCGTAGTACTCGTTAAAGAGTTCAATAGCAGGGTCTTCCGCCAGGTCCAGCGTCTCTCCCCTGTCCGAATACTGCACGTAGTTGAACTGACGGGCATCGTAATGGGCCACAATCACCTCCTTGGACGGGGTGAGCTGCTTGACGGCGTGCGTCTTCACCAGCGGCTGCAGGTCTGTGACCGGATGCACCTTAGATAGCATTTCCTTCACCTCTTCCAGCGAAGCGGGACCATAATAGAGGATGGTGTGCTGCTTACCCAGCAGGCTTTCGCCCGAAGCAAGGACCTGGGCCGATGTCAGGGCCTGGAGCTGCCCGTTGTTGAGCGTTCCGGCCTTTATATACTCGGGGCCGTAGGTCAGGTACTGCTGCAAGGCGCTGCTGCAGGCGCGCTGGTTTTTCTTGGCATCGGCCCGGCCGCGCAGGAGGTCTGCCTTCAGTTCTGCCAGCACGGACTCGTCCGGCTGCGCGTGACGAAGCTGATACTCATAGGTTTCCAGGGCATCGGAGAGGTTTTCGCTTAGGCCCGTAACAGAGATGACGGTGGTGTTGCCGCCCACACGGAAGGCCTGCGAACAAGCGAGGCTGTACATGCGCGTGGAGAAAGCATCCAGGCTGTATTTGTCCGATCCCAGGTAGCTTAGGTAGTCCGAAGTAACCTCCAGCACAGGGTCGTTGTCCGAGCCGCAGTCGTAGCGGAAACTCAGCGAGGCAATGTCGTTCTGCACATTCTTTTTGTACAGCAGCGGCAGGCCCTGGAAGTCGCTCACGGTCATGTCCTTTTCAAAGTCCACAAACACAGGGTCGATGGGAGCCGGCTCGGAGGCGGCGATGGCTGCCAGGAAGGCGCTCTGCTTGTCCCGGTTGGTGGCGATGGGGGTAATCTTGGGGGCGTCAATCTTCTTGATGCTCTTGTCCTCGCCCAGGTGCTTGAACACCACGGCGTAGCTTTCCGGCTTCAGGTATTCATTGGCCCAGGCCACTACATCCGCCTTGGTGATTTTGGCGATGCGGTCCAGCCGGCCCACTTCCCACTCCCAGGAAGTGCCGTTGATGAACGAATTCATGAACTGGGATACGCGGGAACGGTTGGAAACCAGTCCCTGCATGTGCTGCAGTTTGTAATTGGCCTTGGCGGCCTCTACCAGTTCCTCGGAGAACTCTCCCTTACGCAGCTTCTCCACTTCTCCCAGCAGGAGGTCCAGCACCTGCTGGAGGGTCTGTCCTTCCTTGGGCATGGCCTCTGCCAGCATCAGACCCCAGTCTGAGCGGTTGTACGGGAAGATAAAGCCACCCAGGAAGGCCTGCGTGTTAACAAGGTCCAGATCTACCAGGCCGGCATTCCCGTTATACAGCACGGAGCTCACAATCTCTGACAGCTCGCTTTCCGGGAAACTTTCCCCGGGGGTGCGCCAGCCCAGCATAACAAACTCTGCGTCAAAGCCATACACATCCTTTACCTTGGGAGCGGTGATGGGTTCCTCTGCGGGGATGCTGCGCTCCGGGAGGGCCGGATTGGGTTTCCATGCGCCAAAGTATTTTTCGATGGTCTTCACCATCTGGTCCGGATCGAAGTCGCCGGAGAGGCAGATGGCCACGTTGTTGGGCACATAGTACGTATCTTTCTGATAGCGAATGGCTTTAAGCGACGGATTCTTCAGGTGGTCCTGCGTACCGATTACCGTCTGCGTGCCATACGGATGGTGCACAAAGAGCATGCTGTCCAGCGCGTCGATGGCCTTTTCGCTGTCGTCCGTCAGGCCCATGTTCTTTTCCTCGTACACCGCCTCCAGTTCCGTGTGGAAACCGCGGAACACGCAGTTCATGAAACGATCGGCCTGGATTTTGGCCCAGTTTTCCACCTGGTTGGAAGGGATTTCCTCCACGTAGCAGGTGACATCGTTGCTGGTGAAGGCGTTGGAGCCTTCCGACCCGATGATGCTCATGAGTTTGTCGTACTCGTTGGGAATGGCAATTTGGGAGGCTTCCTGGCTCACGGCATCAATTTCGCGGTACAGGGCGTCGCGCTCTGCCGGGTCCGTAAGGGTGCGGTACACCTCATACAGGCTGTCGATTTTGGCCAGGTAAGGTTTCTCCGCCTCATAGTCCTGCGTACCAAACTGCTCCGTTCCCTTGAACATCATGTGCTCCAGGTAGTGGGCAAGGCCGGTATTGTCGGCAGGATCGTCCTTGCCGCCGGCATGCACGGCAATGTACGTCTGGATGCGGGGTTCATCCTTGTTGACGGTCATGTACACCTTGAGTCCGTTGTCAAGCGTGTAAATCTTGGCCTGCAGCGGGTCCCCTTTCACGGTCTCGTAGCGCGGACCGCAAGCAACGGCCGCAAGGGCCAGGACAGAGAGAAGAATCAGCTTTTTCATGCTTCTATTGTTTTAATGGTCACAAATTTATAAAACTTTCTGCATTTTACGAATAGATTCTCCTTTCCACAAAAAAAAATCCGTATCTTGCAGTCATGAAAAAATATATGCTATTTCTCCTTATCGCCAGCCTGGCGATTGGCGCATGCAGCGGCCCTGTCACCATTCCCCTGCCGGAAGGCGTTTCCGTTTGGGGCGGACGTATTAAAGACGGCAGCCAAATGCCCTATGCGCCCGGTTTTGAGGCATCCCTTTCGGACAACCGTTCCAATCAGGTGGCGCCACTTCTTGTCACCTCGGACGGCCGCTTCATTTGGAGCGACACCCCCTTCAGTTTCCGTATCACGGACAACGCCATCGTCATAACAGAAGGCTCCGTCAAGGTAGAACAGGCGGGAGAAAGCCTGGCCGATGCCTACAAAGCCGCATCGGCAGCCCATTTCCCCGCCAGCGGGGAGCTTCCGCCAGCGGAATTTTACCGGGTTCCCCAGTACAACACCTGGATTGAGCTCATGTACAACCAGAACCAGGAAGGGGTCCTCAACTACGCCCGCGGCATCCTGGAGAACGGCCTTCCCGCCGGCATCATCATGATTGACGATACCTGGCAGGAGGACTATGGCAAATGGGAATTCCACCCCGGCCGCTTCCCCAGTCCCAAGGCCATGTGTGAGGAACTCCACCGCATGGGCTTCAAGGTCATGCTGTGGATCTGCCCCTTCGTGAGCATGGATCAGTACCAGATTTGCAGCAAAATCGAGTCCTTCAACGGCTTCCTCACCCAGGCCGATGGACACACGCCCTATCCCGTACGCTGGTGGAACGGCACGTCAGCCGTGCTGGACCTGTCCAATCCCCAGTCGGTGGAATGGTTTAACGGAGAACTCCATCGGCTCATGGACACTTACGGCGTAGACGGCTTCAAATTTGACGCGGCGGACTTCGAGTATTATCCTGCCGATGCCCTGGCTGCCGGAGGTACAGTCCCCGGGTACGAGCAATGTTCCCTCTTTGTGGAACTGGCTCGCAAATACCCCTACAACGAGCTCCGTGCCGGATGGCGGCACGCCGGAGAGCCTGTTGTCCAGCGTCTGCACGACAAAAGCCACAACTGGGAAGACTTGGGGAAGCTCATCCCGGAAATGATGGCGGAGGCCCTCATGGGCTATGCCTTCTCCTGCCCGGACATGGTAGGCGGCGGAAGCTTTGAGACTTTCCTTCGCGGAGAGACCGATACGCAGCTCATCGTGCGCAGCGCCCAGGTGCACGCCCTTATGCCCATGATGCAGTTTTCGCTGGCCCCCTGGCGGGTGCTAAGCCGGGAGGAATACGCCGCCGTGCTGGGTGCCGTCGCCCTCCGGAACCGCTTCATGCCCCTGATTGAGCAGCTTTACCAGCGGGCCGCCGCCAGCGGAGAGCCCATTGTCGCACCCATGGAATATGTTTTCCCGCATCAGGGACTTGCTGGCATCCGGGACCAGTTCATGCTGGGAGAGCGCCTTCTCGTCGCCCCCATGACCACGCCCGGGACCAGCCGCACCGTCGTCCTTCCGGAAGGCTCCTGGCGGGCCGACGACGGCAAGGAGTACCAGGGAGGCTCTTATACCCTGGAGGTTCCCATCGACCGGCTGCCCTTCTTTGAGAAAATCTAAAAAAGGGCTATCTTTGCGGATTATTTGATTGGACTTATGAAGAATTTTGTAGAAGAGCTCAAGTGGAGAGGCATGATCCAGGACATCATGCCTGGAACGGAAGAAAAACTGATGGAAGGCCCGCAGGCCGCGTACGTAGGCATTGACCCCACGGCGGATTCCCTGCACATCGGCCACCTGGTAAGCGTAATGATACTCAAGCATTTCCAGAGTTGCGGCCACAAGCCGTATGCCCTGGTGGGCGGTGCCACCGGCATGATCGGAGACCCTTCCATGAAAAGCGCAGAGCGCAACCTCCTGGACGAAGCCACCCTCAACCATAACGTGGCCTGTATCAAGGCCCAGCTCTCCCGCTTCCTGGATTTTGATTCGGACGCGCCCAACCGCGCAGAGCTGGTGAACAACTACGACTGGATGAAGGACTACAGCTTCATCAATTTCATCCGCGATATTGGCAAGCACATCACCGTCAACTACATGATGGCCAAGGATTCCGTGAAAAAGCGCCTTTCCCGCGACAGCTCGGAAGGCATGTCCTTCACCGAATTCAGCTACCAGCTCATGCAGGGCTATGACTTCTACTGGCTGTGGAAAAACAAGGGCTGCGTGCTGCAGCTGGGCGGTTCCGACCAATGGGGTAACATCACCACCGGTACGGAACTCATCCGCCGCATGGACGGCGGCACGGCCTTCGCCCTCACCTGCCCCCTCATCCGCAAGGCCGACGGCACCAAATTCGGCAAAACGGAAAAAGGCAATATCTGGCTGGATGCAGAGCGCACCTCGCCCTACGAATTCTATCAGTTCTGGCTCAACGTGGCGGACGATGACGCAGAGCGCTACATCAAGATTTTCACCCTGCTGGACCGCCCCACCATCGAAAGCCTCATTGAGGAGCACCGTCAGGATCCCGGCCAGCGCAAGCTGCAGAAGATCCTTGCCAAGGAGGTTACCATCATGTGCCACGGGCAGGAAGCCTACGACAACGCCGTAGCCGCCTCCCAGATGCTGTTCAGCGGTAACTCCGAGGCCCTTCGCAAACTGGACGAGAAAACCTTCCTGGCCGTGTTCGGGGACGTCCCTTCCTTTGACATCGACAAGGCGGAGCTCCCGTGCAACATCCTGGACCTGCTGGCTGTAAAAACCGCCATCCTCCCCTCCAAAGGAGAGGCCCGCAAAATGGTGCAGGGGAACGGCATCGCCATCAATAAGGACAAAGTGACGGACATCAATGCCCTTGTCACGGAGGCCGATATCGTCAATGGCCACTACATCCTGGCCCAGAAAGGCAAGAAGAACTATTTCATTATCAAGATAAAATAATGGAAAAACCAGCAAGCACAAGGCAGCTTAAGGTTGCCCGTGAAATCCAGAAGGACCTGGCGGAGATTATCCGGGCCAAGGGCATGGCCACCTTTGGCGGCGCCCTGGTAACCGTGAGCGAGGTCCGCGTGAGCCCGGACCTGTCGGTAGCCAAAGTGTTCGTGAGCATCTTCCCCTCGGACAAGCAGCCCGCCGTCATGGAGTGGTTCCAGGAGAACAACAAAGCCCTTCGCGGGGAACTGGGGCACGTGGTGGCCAAGCAGTTCCGCATTGTTCCGGAGCTCATTTTCCTGCTGGACACCACCCTGGATTACGCCGAGCACATTGAGGAACTCTTGAAAAAGTAGATTCTTCGCTACGCTCAGAATGACAACGCTGCCGCTCAGAATCGCCCTCCGCTACCTGTTTTCCCGGAAATCGTACCATGTCATTAACATGATTTCGGGAATCGGTGCTGCGGGTATGGCCATCGGGACGGCGGCGCTTGTTGTGATTCTTTCCGTCTTTAACGGCTTCGATTCGCTTGTCAGCCAATCGCTTACGGACGCCCATCCGGACCTCGTGATTAAACCGGCCACCGGAAAAGTCTTCCGGCCGGACAGCCTCTCGTGGCTGGTGGAGGAGCCCTCCATCGTCCGGCTTTCCAGCGTGCTGGAAGACCAAGCCTTCCTGTCCTGCGACGGAAAACAGGGGCTGGTGCTGGTAAAAGGCGTAGACCTGGCAGCCGAGGAAGAATCGCCCCTGAAAGCTCATATGATAGACGGCGTGTGGCAGCTCCACCGCGGAGACCGGGCCATGGCCGTTGCCGGAGCCGGACTGGCCGCCCAGCTGGGCCTCAATCCGCATTTTCTGGCTCCGCTGGAGCTCCACTACCCTTCCCGCACGGAGGCCATTTCGCTGGCCAATCCCGCCGCCTCGCTCCGCTCGGTGAAACTGGGCCTTGCCGGCGTACTGTCCGTCAGTTCGGAGCTGGACGCCAAGCTGCTGGTGGTTCCGATAGGCTCGGTCCGGGAACTGCTGGGGTATGAGACGGAAGTATCGGCCCTGGAAATCTGGACCGCGCCGGAAGGTGCCCAAGCCTTGCAAAAGACCCTTCAGGAGCGCCTGGGACCTCATTTCCGCGTGCTGGACCGCTACCAGCAAAATGCGTCGGTGTACAAGATGATGCGCTATGAAAAACTGGCCATTTTCCTCATTCTTATCTTTGTGGTGCTCATCATCGCCTTCAATATTTACAGTTCGCTCAGGATGCTTGTCATCGAGAAAGAGGCCGATATCGCCACGCTGCGCAGCATGGGCGCTACGGACTCCCTGGTGCGCCGCATCTTCCGCCTGGAAGGCTGGCTGGTGTCCCTCGTGGGCATCGTCATCGGCCTGGTGCTGGGCGTCGCGCTGGTACTCCTGCAACAACAGCTGGGCCTGGTGCCCATGCCGGGCAATTTCATTGTCGATGCCTACCCGGTGGTGCTCCGCGCCTCGGACCTCCTCTGGACCGTGGCCGGCGTTGCGCTTATCGGCTATCTGATGGCCCTTCTTCCCACCCGTAAGATATGAGCAGTCATTCCCAGCATACCCCAACGCACAATAGGCGGCCTTTTCGTGCGCAAGGTCATGCGAGCGCACGAGGGGGCGCACAAAAATGGACGATTTTGTGCGCAGGGGCATGCTTTCTTATCCTGATGGGGCTGGATGTACTGACGGGCGGTGGCATTAACCTCCCCTCGGGGGCCATTTTGTGGAAGCTGCGGCTGCCGCGCATGCTCACGGCGGTGGTGGCGGGGGCTGCGCTGGCGCTCTCCGGGGCACAAATGCAAGCTATCTTCCGCAACCCCCTGGCCGATCCTCACCTGATGGGTGTGTCCGGCGGCGCGGGGCTCGGAGCAGCCATAGCGGCGCTGGCGATAAGCGGACTCAGTGCCTGGGCCGGCGGAGTCACACTGGTTTCAGCCGCCTTTGCAGGTGCGCTGCTCACGGGCCTTCTGATTGTGGCCGTTGCGGCGCGGACGGAGTCCACCACTACCCTGCTCCTGGTGGGCGTCATGCTGGGCTTTGTGCTCAGCGCCCTGAGTTCCATTTTGCAATATTCGGCCGGAGAAGAGAGCCTCAAGCTGTTCTACAGCTGGATGGCAGGCAGTTTTTCCGGCGTTTCGTATGCCGGCCTGGCCTTCATGGCCGTCCTGCTGCTGGTGGGGTTGACGCTGGCCCTTTCCCAACTGAAGGCCCTGGATTTGATTCTTTTTGGCGATGCCTACGCCGCGTTCAGCGGGGCCTCGCTCAGGAGCCTCCGCTTCCGCATCATGCTGGGCTGTGCGCTCACCACCGGTGCAGTTACCGCCTTCTGCGGACCGCTGGGCTTTGTGGGCATCGCTGCACCGCATCTGGTCCGACGCGTGGCGGGGACATCGGCCCACCGGACCGTTTTGCCCGGGAGTATGCTCGCCGGAGCCTGCCTCGCCCTTGCCGGCGACATCCTGGCCCACCTGGGCCGCACTCCGCTGCCGGTGGGGAGCACGCTGGCGCTCATTGGCATTCCGCTCATTCTGGCCCTGCTTTGGAGGAACCGCCTATGATACTGGACATCAAACATTTGCGCCTCGCCTACGGCGCACACGTTCTGGCTCCGGATGTCACTTTCCATCTGGAAGGCGGCGAATGCGTTCTCCTTGCCGGCGCCAACGGCTGCGGGAAAAGTACCTTACTAAGAACGTTAGCCTGCGAAGGTATGTATGCCGAAACCCTCCGCTTCGCTACGTCCCTCCCAGTGCGCAACGCGCCTGCCGGCGCGGCTGTGGGCCCCTCCCATTCATGTGGCCATGGGCGGCCACAGGTTCCGGCACACACACCTTCTCCGGCTAAATGTATTCTTATCCCTACGGGAATTCCTAAGATAAAGGGATTTACGGTGGAGGAATTTGTGCGCACGGGGTGTTTCCGTGAGAGCGACTGGGCGGGACGGCTGTCGGAGGAGAGCGAGCGACGGCTACAGGGAGCGCTGGACTTGCTGGGGCTGCGCGCGCAGGCCGGGCAGGATATTGCCACCCTCAGCGACGGCGAGTTCCAGAAGGCATGCATCGCGGTGGGGCTCACCCGCCGGGCCGATGTTCTCCTGCTGGACGAGCCCACGGCCTTCCTGGACGTGGAGAACCGCGTAATGGTGCTGCGGACACTGCGGAAAGTGGCGCAGGAGACCGGCATGGCCGTGCTCTTCTCCTCGCACGACCTCCACGACGCCCTGCAGGTAGTCCACCGCGTACTGGCCTTCACCCCTGCCGGCACCTTCCTGGAATCCACACAAAAAAACCGCCCGGAAGTGCTCCGGGCGGCGTTTCCTACAGCGACTGTATGAAGGCCTTCATGGCGGGAACTTTGCGAAGGGCGGCGTGGAACAGCGCTACTTGGTTGCGGGTGCGCACCAAGTTGTGCTCCGGATACTTGATTTTATAATAGGTATCACCGTTGATATAGTCCGCAAAGAAACGAACCGCCTGCATATACGGGAACAGGCAGGCCGCATACGGCAGATTCTCGATCTCCAGCGGAGAGAGGAACACCTTTGCACTCTCCAGGTAGCCTTTGGTGAAAGCCTCGAAGATATCCATCTTGAAGTCCACCTTTTCCACGGCAGGGTCATCTTCTGCAACGGTATTGGCCGCCGTGCGGAGGAAATCGCCAAAGTCCGAGAACACGAAGGAAGGCATGAGGGTGTCCAGGTCGATCACACAGAGGATGTTGCCCGAGGCATCGAACATCATGTTGTTCACCTTGGTGTCGCAGTGGCAGATGCGCTTGGGAAGCTTGCCCTCCCGGTACAGGCGTTCCGCCTTGCACATCTCTTCCTCGAAGGGAAGAAGGTCTGCGAGGATGGCTTGCACTTCCGGCTGGGCCATGCGGCCGGCGGCATCCGCCTTCACCGCCTCATGGAGCTGGCGGGCGCGAAGTTCCATGTTGTGGAAGTCCGGAATAGTCTCTCCCAGTTTGTCCGGGATATCGGCCAGCTGGGCCTCAAAACGGCCAAACGCCTTGCCGCAATAGTACGAGTACTCCGGGTTCACCGTCTCATAGGTAAAGGCGTCCTTGACGAACACCGACACGCGCCAGAAGGTGGCACCATCCGTCCAATAGGTTTTTCCGGTGGCCTTGCACGGGATGAAGCGAAGGACTTTGCGGTCGATGTCGCTCTCCCCTGCCGCCTCCAGCTTTTTGCGGATGTGGGCCGTGGCACATTCAATATTGTGCTGCAGCAGCTCTACATCCTTGAAAATGGCATTGTTGATGCGCTGGAGTACGTAATCGTCCGGACCGTCCGTTTTTACCTTGAAGGTGTCGTTGATAAGGCCGTTCCCCAAAGGTTTGATTTCTAGGATATTTCCCTGGATAGCAAACGCACTGGCAATGATTTTAACTTGCGGTTCCATAATTTATTTGGCAAAAGCGTAGGAAAAACCTTTGATCTTATCCCAGTTGCCGCGGGTGAAATCCGGAACTTCTACCGGAACGCAGCCGTTCTCCAGGGAAATGCGGGAAAGTTCGGTGACGCAGCACCATTCGGCCAGGTCGTACACGTCCATATCCATGGGCAGACCATAGTTGAGGCAGTAAATCATGCGGTAATCCATGATGAAGTCCATACCGCCGTGGCCGCCTACTTCCTTGGCCATGGCCTCCAGTTCGGGAGTAAGGATGGGATTGCGATACTGCGCCATGAGCTCATCCAGGGTGGCACCCTGATACACCTGCTCATAGCCCAGGTTCTGGTAATCCACTTTCTCGGAGCCCTCCGAACGCAGGCACATCTGCTCCACCGGGTATTTGGCGGCATAGCCATCCGTACCTACAAGCTGATACATGCGGTCGTACGGGCGCGGGGTAAGGACATCGTGCTCGATGAGGATGGTCTTGCCTTTTTCCGTGCGGAGCATGGTCATGGTTACATCGCCGTTGGCAAAAGGCTTGTCCTCCATACCGGCGGCCTTGGCGTGCTTGGGGCCGTTAAAGGCATCCGTATCCATGGCCACCAGCGTGGTGAGACGGTCTCCGCGGTGAATGTTCAGGGCCTGGCAAACCGGTCCGAAGCCATGCGTGGGATAAAGGTCTCCGCGGTGTTCCTGGTTGAATTCCAGGCGCCAGTTGTGCCAGTACTCCTTCCAGTAGGGATCCAGGTTGTGATGATAGGAGCCCTCCGCATGGATAATCTCGCCGAAGACGCCCTGCTGGGCCATGGTGAGCGCGGTGAGCTCAAAGAAGTCGTAGCAGCAGTTTTCCAGGATTACACAGTGCTTGCGGGTGCGTTCGGAGGTGTTCACCAGGTCCCAGCAGGCTTCCAGGGTTTCTGCCGAAGGCACCTCAATAGCTACATGCTTGCCGTGTTCCATGGCATACAGCGCCACGGGAACATGGTGAATCCAGTCTGTGCAGACATATACCAAATCTACGGAAGGGTCCTCGCAGAGGGCCTTGAAGGCATCTTCCGAGCCGCTGTAGGCGTTGGCCTGCATACCCCGGGAAGCAAGGAAGTCTATGCTGGCCTGGGCACGGTCCGGTTCAATATCACAAACCGCAGCAATATGGCTGCCGGGCACATAGCTCAGGCGCTCTACGGCGCTACCGCCGCGCATACCCAAGCCCACGACACCGATACCGACGTCCGCAATGGGTTCTGCCGCGAACTGCAGCATGTCCGTCTGGCCGGGCTCACGCGGAGGGACCGGCAACTTGATTACAGTTTCCTTGTTGGACTGGCAGGAGAAGGCCAGCACAGCGGCCATCGCCAGAAGCAAAAAAGATTTTTTCATATCGCTAAGAGATTAGATATTAGCTAGTGTTTCAGTTTACAAACATACAAAAAAATTCGTATATATCCATACTATAAAAAGTAGTATCTTTGCACTTACATGGAAAAGGAGCTCCATATTGGTCTGATTGGCGCCGGGAACCGGGCCGGCAAGTATCTTTCCTGCCTGCCGCACAGCGTACAGGTAAAGGCGGTCGTGGATCCGGACGCCCTCAGGCGGAATCACCTCCTCAAACGCTGCCCGGTGGCTGTCGGCTATGCGCACATGGCCGATATCCCCGCATCGGAGCCGCTGGACGCCGTCATCGTGGCTGCGCCGGACCGCCTGCATGTTCCTATCGGCAAAGAAGCGGCCCGCAGGGGCTGGCACATCCTGATGGAAAAGCCGGTGGCGCAAAGCCTTGCGGAGTACCGGGAGCTCATGGCCAGCACAGCGGGCATCACTGTGGGTGTGTGCCTGGAAATGCGCCTGCATCCGTATTATCGGCGCGTAAAAGAGCTGATTCCCCGCCTCGGGCGCATCCTGAGCGTTCACCATACGGAAAAGATTGGTGCGGACCGCATGGGACATACCTTTGTCCGGGGCCTATGGGCTTCGCACAAGACCGCCGGTCCCATTTTCCTTTCCAAATGCTGCCATGACACCGATTTCCTCCTCTGGGCCCTTGGCGGTATGCCGGTGGAAGTGCACTCCACAGGCTCGCTTCAGCGCTTTAAAGCCGCCTGTGCCCCTAAGGCCAGCACGGAGCGCTGCCTCACCTGTCTCCTGAAAGACTGCCCTTACAACGCTGTCCGGCTATATCGCGAACGCCAGGCCTGGACGGATGGCTTTACGCCGGCAGAGGGACAGACAGTGGCGCAGGAAATTGAGCGGCAACTCCGGGAAGGGCCTTTTGGCCGATGCGTCTATCGCTGCGACAACGATGTCAACGATTATCAGGAGGTGGATGTAACGATGGAGGACGGTGCGCAGCTGCATATCTGCCTGGATGGATTATCCTTGGAAGAAGGCCGGATTACCTTTATCGAAGGAACGGAAGGCACCCTTCGGGCGCAGGACTGGCACATTTACCTGAACAATATCCTCCTGGAAGACTACACCCACCTGGCCCTTGCGCCGCTGCATGCCGGAGCGGACCAGGCTCTTGTCGAAGACTTTTTCCATGCCCTCCGCACGGGAAAAGCGCCGGTGGCCACTCTGGAAGACGCCTTACCGGCTCATGAAATCTGTTACCGGGCCGGATAACGAAAAAGCGCCAAGCTTTGAGAGCCTGACGCCTTGGTACTGGGTAGGAGAATCGAACTCCTATTGCGAGATTGAGAATCTCGAGTACTAACCGTTATACGAACCCAGCGGTTGGGAATGCAAAGGTACAATATTTTTTTTATTCTGCAAATTTTTATTTGAGGAATACGAAGAAAACAGCCATAATCATGCAGAAAAATGCCGCCAGGTGATTCCACTGAACCGGCTGTCCCTTAAACATAAAAGTCACGATTACCGTAAAGATGGTGAGTGAAATCACCTCCTGAATCACTTTGAGCTGCATCAGGTTGAACGGTCCCCCGTTGCCCTGGAAGCCAATGCGGTTGGCCGGCACCGTGAGGCAGTACTCAAAGAACGCGATGCCCCAGGAGAACAAAATGATGAGAATAAGCGGCCAGCCCGTGGAAATTTTCATTTCCTGCAACTTGAGATGGCCGTACCAGGCGAACGTCATGAACACGTTCGAGAAGATGAGCATGATGATGGTCCAGAAACCTTGCATAATTTTTTGTAATTGGGGCGCAAAGTTACTAACTTTGTGTGATTAAACAAACGACCACATGACTCTTATCAAATCCATTTCCGGTATTCGCGGAACCATCGGCGGCGCCCCGGGTGGCGCTTTGACCCCTGTTGACATTGTCAAATTCACGGCAGCCTATGCTGCTACCCTCCCCCAGCGCAAGCCGCAGCCCAACGGCGCGCGTTACAAAATTGTCGTAGGCAAAGACGCCCGTATGTCCGGTGATATGGTAGAGCAGTTGGTTGTAGGCACCCTCATCGGCTGCGGAATCGACGTAGTCAAATGCGGTTTTGCCTCTACCCCCACCACGGAAATGGCCGTGCTGTTTGCCAAGGCAGACGGCGGCATCATCCTCACCGCCAGCCACAACCCGCGCCAGTGGAACGCCCTTAAGCTCCTGAACGACAAAGGCGAATTCCTCACTGCCGTAGAAGGCCAGGCCGTGCTGGATCTTGCGGAGAAAGAAGACTTCAACTTTGCCGAGGTAGACCAGCTGGGTACCATCGAGGAAGAAGATTTCACGGACCGGCACCTGGATGCCGTCCTGGCCCTGCCCGCCGTGGACGTGGAAGCCATCAAGGCGGCGCATTTCACCGTAGTGGTAGACGCCATCAACTCGGTGGGCGGCATCATCATGCCGCGCCTCCTAAAACGACTGGGCGTCAAGTGTATCGGCCTTAACTGCAACCCTACCGGAGACTTTGCGCACAACCCTGAGCCGCTGCCCGCCAACCTGGTGGACCTTTGCGAAACCGTCAAGAAGGAAAAGGCAGACCTGGGCATCTCCGTGGACCCGGATGTGGACCGTCTGGCCTTCATCCAGGAGGACGGTGAGCCGTTTGTGGAAGAGTATACGCTGGTTTCCGTGGCGGACTATCTTTGCGAAATAGCCCAGAAGGAAGGCAAGCCCATCGCCACGGTGTCCAATCTCAGTTCCACGCGCGCCCTTCGCGACGTGACGGAGAAGCACGGCGGAAAGTATTATGCATCGGCCGTTGGTGAAGTCAACGTGACCACCCTCATGCACAAGGTGGGCGCCCTGATTGGCGGTGAGGGCAACGGCGGCGTCATCTACCCGGCCATCCATGCCGGCCGCGACGCCATGGTAGGCGTAGCCCTGTTCCTGAGCAACCTGGCCCATAAAGGCCTCAAGGTGAGCGAACTCAAGAAGACCTATCCGCAGTATTTCATCGCCAAGAACAAGATCCAGCTCAGCGACAGCGCCCTTATCGACAAAATCCTGAGCGAGCTCAAGCGCATCTACGCCAAGGAGAACATCAACGACATTGACGGCGTAAAGATTAACTTCGAGGCCAACAAGACCTGGGTGCACCTGCGTAAGTCCAACACGGAGCCCATCATCCGCATTTACTCGGAAGCCTCCACCATGGAAGCGGCGGAAGCCCTTGGCAATGAGGTAATTGCGGTAGCGAACAAAATCATAGGATAGTGTTCAGTTTCAGAACCACTCCGCTGGAGGACCAGCTGGACAAAGCCCTTCGGGAAGGCAAGGTTGGCTGCTTTTGCACGCAAAACTGCTGGGACACCGGCCGGGGCCGATGGATGTGGGACATCTTCCGGGAACGCGGCAATCTGGTCACGGTGTTCAACCCGCGCGAGGCAGAGCTCACGCCGGGCACCAACCATATCGTCTTTGAAAGCGACCAACTTGCGGCGCTGGACGCCGTAGTAGTGGAAATCCAGGACGTAGGCGTTCGGTACTTCAACTACACCAAGGACGTGATGCAGCTCATGGAGATGCTCAAACTCCTTGGGGACGATGCCCCTTCCTTATATATAGTGGACCACATCAATCCGTCCGGCCGCGTAGTGGAAGGTTCCATCCCGGCGGTCGCCGGAGAGATGTACGTCCCCAAGGTGGCGCATCGGCACGGCCTTACGCTGGGAGAGCTGGTGAACCTGTACGCCAGCGAAATTGGCGCCAAGTTCCCCATCCACGTGATATCGGCCATGGCAACGGACGCCAACCGGCAGCTGATGCCCTGGACCATTGCACCCGCAAGCGATATCCCGGGGCTGTTCAGTTCCTACCTGTACAGCGGCGGCGGCCTGTGGAACAATACCACCCTCACGCCCGGGATTGGCACGGCAAGGCCCTATGAATACATAGGTGCGCCGTTTGTGAAGCCGCTCCGGCCGGAGGAACTGCCCCAGGCACAAGGTGCGCTGCTTCGGCCCTGTTCCTTTACGCCGGCGGCGGGCCGATACGCCGGAGAGCGCTGTTTCGGCTTCCAGATTATGCTGCTGCCCGGGGAGCCCTACCACAGCCTCCTGCATACGCTGCACCTGATGCGCTGGTTCCGCGAGCATTATTCGGCCTTCGAATTCGAGCCGGCCTTCTGGACCAAACTGGCCGATCCCGTGCTGGAAGCCTACCTCAAGGAGGAGATTGGCTTTGACGTAGTGCAGGAGCACGTGAAACTGGAAGAGCAAAAATGGATTCGCAAGGCCAAACGCTACACGCTGTACGACGATCAACCGTATAGGATGAAATAGGAGATACGCTCGGCCCTCCGGGCCTCGGTATGACATGTCATTCCGAGCGAAGCGAGAGAATCTCATATTATTTTGGAAATCCAAAAAGATTTCTTATCTTTGCGGTCCAAAATTGTTAACAATTTAAGTTTTTACGTAAAATGAAGAAAGGAATTCATCCCGAAACCTACCGTCTTGTAGCTTTCAAGGATATGTCCAATGACACCGTCTTCGTCACCCGCAGCTGCGCTCCCTCCAAGGAGACCCTCACTGTGGAAGGCGTAGAATACCCGCTGGTGAAGCTGGAAATTTCCAACACTTCCCACCCGTTCTACACGGGCAAGGTGAAGCTGGTGGACACCGCCGGTCGTGTGGATATGTTCTATCAGAGATACAAGAGCCGCAAAAAATAAATTTTGCAGCCACAAAGGTTCAGCAACCGGTTTTCCACAGTGGAAGGCCGGTTGTTTTTTTCTCCCCCTCTTAACATTTTTTCTCTATTCTCCAAATTCTGGCAAGGCTTGCCAAAATATGGAAATGGGCGGAAAGGGGCGTAACTTGCCCAAAACTTTTAAAGAGCAACGTTATGAAAAGACAAAAATCCAACCGGCAACTGCTTTGGGAAGAAGCAACCGGACACTGCATCTACTGCGGACACCCTGTAAAACCGGAAGAAATGGAAGTGGATCACATTGAGCCCCTGAGCCTGGGCGGCAGCAACGGCATGGAGAACAAAGTATGCTCCTGCCCCCACTGCAATGCCGACAAAGGCAACCAAACGCTGGAGGAGTTCCTCGGCAGCATGAGTCCCAAGGAGCGCAAGCGGTACAGCAATCGCGTGAATACCCTGGTGGAGCAAGGGAAAATGGACTGGGAAAAGGCCGATGTTCTGGACCCGTACACCAAACAGAACTGGGACAGCGACTGGGACAGTGAAGAAGATACTGACAGTTTGGCAGAAGAAGGCGGGCTGGCAAGCATTTTGATAAACGTCTCTGCGGAAATATATATGCATTATGGCAGAGAAAGAGAAAAAGAAGAAAGATATAACCGAAGGGACTGACGGAAAGAAAATGGCAGCCCTGGAAGCCCGTGTAGAAGGGTTGAACGAGCAACTGGAAGAGGCAAAAGCGGCCGCGGAAGATGCCCGGAAAAAGGCCGATGACAGCAAAACGGACTACCTGCGCCTGATGGCAGAGTTTGACACCTTCCGCCGCCGCACGGCAGAGGAAAAACTGGCCCTGGTGAGCAGCGCCTCGGCCGACACCATCAAAGGGCTCCTCCCCATCCTGGACGACTGTGAGATTGCCCTGGCCAATCTGGAAAAGAGCACGGACAGCGACGCAGCAAAGGAAGGTACCCAGATGATTTTCAGCAAGTTAACCAGCTACCTGAAAGGCAAGGGCCTGGAACGTATAGAGGCCAAAGGAGCAGCGTTTGATACGGAGCTCCATGAGGCAGTCACCACCTTCCCCGCCCCGTCAGAGGAGCTCAAGGGCAAAGTGATTGACGTAGTTCAAACCGGATACACCCTGGGTGGAAAAGTTCTCCGCTATGCAAAAGTGGTTGTAGGAGCATAACGCTATGGCAAACAAAAGAGACTACTATGAAGTTTTGGGCGTAGCCAAAACCGCCTCGGCCGACGAAATCAAATCGGCCTACCGGAAACTGGCCCTCAAATGGCACCCGGACCGTTGGGTAAATGGCTCGGATGCAGAGAAAAAAACCGCGGAAGAGAACTTCAAAGAAGCGGCAGAGGCCTATTCCGTCCTGAGCGACCCTGACAAACGTGCCAAATATGACAAGTTTGGCTTTGCTGCAGAACAAATGGGCGGCGGGGCCGGCGGGTTCGACTTTGGCGGCATGGATATCAACGATTTCCTGCGCAATATCTTCGGCGGCAGTTTTGGCTTCGATTTCGGAGGTTTTGGCGGCAGCGGCTTTGGCGGGTTCGGCGGCGGCGAAAGCCAGCCGCGCACCCTCCGCGGACGTGACATCCGCACCAGCGTCAAGCTCACGCTGGAAGAGATTGCCACCGGCTGCGACAAAGAGATTTCCCTGGAGCGCGCCCGCCCCTGCCCGGACTGCGGCGGTAAAGGCGCCAAGAACGCATCGGACATCAAAACCTGCCCCACCTGTAACGGTCAGGGGCGCGTTCGCCAGCAGGCACGTGGCCTCTTTGGCCTGACCTACACCATTGGCGTATGCCCGCAGTGCCAGGGAGAAGGCAAAATCATCAGCAACCCTTGCCGCCGGTGCAATGGCACAGGTCTGGAGCGCCGCCGGGAAACCGTAAAGGTACACATCCCCGCCGGCGTAGAGAACGGCATGCAGCTCACCATCCAGGGAGAAGGCCACTCCGCCCCGCACGGCGGTGTCAACGGAGACCTGTTGGTGGTCATCAATGAGGTGCAGCATCCGCAGCTGCAGCGGGACGGCAACAACCTCTTCTTCACCCGCGTCATCTCCGTCATGGATGCCATGCTGGGCTGTGAGGTCTCTATCCCCTGCTTGGACGGCAGCTATAAAGTAAAAGTGGAGCCCGGTACACAGTCCGGAACCGTGGTCAAGCTTCGCGGAAAAGGCCTTCCCAGCGTGCAGGGCTACGGCCGCGGCACCGGAGATTTGTATGTCAAATTCCTGGTGTGGGTTCCCCACAAACTCTCCCGCAGTGAAAAGGATACGCTGGAACAAATGCGCAGCAGCAACAGTTTCACACCGGATCTTTCCCGCGAAGACAAAGCCACCTTTGACAAGGTGAAAAATATTTTCTAAATTTTTACGGAAAAGTTTTGGAGGTTTACAAAAAATTAGTACCTTTGCAGTCCCAAAACAAAACGCAACCTCTTGTCAGGAGCCAAACCGCAATGTTGCTTAAAGGATTTAGAAATTATGGATTTGATTAAAATTGCAGAGCAGGCTTTCAACAATGAGAAAGCAGCCTCCTATCCGGAGTTCAAGGCCGGTGATACCATCACCGTTACCTACAGAATCAAGGAAGGTGATAAGGAAAGACTTCAGAAGTTCCGCGGTGTCGTGATTCAGATCAGTGGTATGGACCCGTTCACCAAAACTTTCACCGTCCGCAAAATCGCCAGTGGCGTGGGTGTAGAGAGAATTTTCCCTTTCCAGTCCCCGTTCATTGAGAGCATTGAGGTTAACAAATACGGTAAAGTGCGTCGCGCACGTATCTTCTACCTCCGTGACCTCACCGGTAAAAAGGCCCGCATCCGCGAGAAAGTCTACGCTGCTGAAAAATAAGGAAGCGGCCTAAAGGCCCTCCAAACTGGCTCCATAGCTCAATTGAATAGAGCATTTGACTACGGATCAAAAGGTTACAGGTTTGAGTCCTGTTGGAGTCACTTCAAAACCCCGTCTGAGATAATTCAGATGGGGTTTTTCATATACAAGTCCGGGAAAATACGTATATTTGTGGCGGTATGACTACACAGCTATCACTCGGTTTCTATGCCAGTGCGGGGGTGGGCGTTGCGGCCCTGCTCCTGGGCATCACCCTTACCAAGTATGTTCCTTTCCTAAAGCGTTTCTGCATCCCGTCACCGGTCTCTGGCGGGCTTATTGTCTCCCTGCTCACCCTCCTGCTTTTCCGTATCTTTGGCATCGAGTGCCAGTTTGACGGAAGCATGAAAGACCTCTGCATGATGCTCTTTTTCACGTCCGTGGGATTCCAGTCAGATATGAAAGCACTCCGTAAGGGAGGGAAACCGCTTTTGGTGATGATTGGCCTGGTAACCCTCCTGATTGTTGCGCAAAACCTTATCTCTGTGGGCATTGCGCGCGGAATGAGCCAGGATTCGCTTTTTGGCATGGCCACTGGGTCCATTCCCATGTGCGGCGGACACGGAACGGCTGGCGGCTTTTCTCCCCTCCTGGAACAGATGGGACTCACGGGGGCATCGTCCATTACCATGGCGGCAGCCACCTTTGGCCTTGTGGCGGGTTCCCTGCTGGGCGGTCCGCTGGGGGAAGCCCTCGTTCGCCGGAAAAGACTGGCGACACCGTCCGGGAGAAAGAACGTAATTACGGGTGTCGAGGCCACGGCTTCCTCCCCCGAGGCCAGAGAGGCCCATCCTGTTTCCACCGAGAAAACCTTCCGGGATACTCTTATTGGCGCCTGCATCCTGCTGGTAACCATTGCCCTGGGTACCGGCCTGAGCCGCCTCCTGGCAATGACCGGCATCACCTTCCCCACCTACTTTGGAGCCCTGCTGGTTGGCTGCTTCACCCGAAACCTCTATAGTCTCTCTCCTAAATTGGAAAGAGAACTACGCATTGGAGAAATGGTCCGCATCGGCGACATCTCCCTTCAGCTCTTCCTGGGAATGGCCATGGCCAGCCTCCGGCTATGGGAACTCGCCTCGCTGGCGCTGCCCCTCATGGTGATTCTCGTGGCCCAGGTGGCGTTCATGGCACTCTTCGGCGCATTCGTCGCGTTCCCGCTCCTGGGAAAGAACTACGATGCCGCCGTCCTGGTAAGCGGCCTTTGCGGCTTTGGTCTGGGCGCCACGCCCAATGCCATGGCCAACATGTCGGCCGTCTGCTTCAAATACCGCTTCGCCGCAGCGCCCTTCCTCATCGTCCCCATTATTGGCGCCATGTTCGTGGACCTGATCAACACCGGCGTAATAACCCTGTTCCTGAATCTGGTTTGCTAAGCGGCGGCGGAGCGCAGCAAATACAGGAAAAAAGTGTATATTTGTGCCATGAATCTGAGCGGAATTATCGTTGGCGCAGCCGTTTTTCTGAGCATTGGCATTTGCCATCCGGCTGTCATCAAAATGGAATATTATTGGGGCAAACGCTCCTGGTGGGTTTGGCTGGTAGTGGGCCTTGGGTGCGTAGCCGCCTCCCTGCTGGTCCAGAACCAAATTGCCTCCACCATCATTGGCGGATTCGCCTTTTCCTGCCTCTGGGGTATCCACGAGATGTTTCTCCAGGAAAAGCGCGTGCTCAAAGGCTGGTTCCCGGAGAATCCCAAGCGCCATGCCTATTATGAGCAAAAACGGGCGCAGATGGGCATCAAACTTTGATTTTCTCATAAACATTTGCTAACTTTAAGGTCGCATTAAAACTGTGACCTATGAAACAACTTGTAGAATGTGTTCCCAATTATAGCGAGGGACGCGATAAAAACGTCATTGACGCCATTGTCGCCGCCATTGAGACGGTAGAAGGCGTCAAGGTGCTGGATGTAGATCCCGGTGAAGCCACCAACCGCACGGTAGTCACCTTTGTGGGAGAGCCCGCCCCGGTGTGCGAGGCCGCTTTCCGCGGAGCCGCCAAGGCGCAGGAGCTTATCGACATGCGAAAACACCACGGGGCGCACCCCCGCAGCGGCGCTACAGACGTTCTGCCGCTCATCCCGGTAGCCGGCATCACGTTGGAAGAGTGCGCTGCACTGGCCCGGGGCCTGGCTCAACGCCTGTGGGAGGAGCTGGGTATCCCCTGCTACTGCTATGAAGCCGCCGCCTTTAAGCCGGAACGCAAGAACCTCGCCGTTTGCCGGGAGGGCGAATATGAGGCCCTGCCGGAAAAGATGGCCGATGAAGCCCGGAAGCCGGACTTCGGTGGAGCCTGGAACGAGGTTGCCCAAAAGGCCGGCGCCACCAATGTGGGCGCCCGGGGTTTCCTTGTAGCCGTCAACTTCAATCTCAATACCACCAGCACGCGCCGCGCCATGGCCGTGGCCTTCGACGTTCGCGAGAAAGGCCGCAAAAACCCTTCCGGAGAAGGCTGGATTCCCGGCACGCTCAAGGGCACCAAGGCCATTGGCTGGTACATAGACGAATACGGCATTGCGCAGGTATCGATGAACATCACGGACATTGACGCCACTCCCCTTCACGTTGCCTTTGAAGAGGTATGCGCCAAAGCCGCCGCCCGCGGCCTCCGCGTCACCGGAGCGGAAATTGTGGGCCTGGTGCCCAAACGCGTGCTCCTGGAAGCCGGCCGCTTTTACCTGGAAAAACAGCAGCGCTCCCTGGGCATCAGCGAGGATGAAATTGTGAAAATCGCCGTCAAAAGCATGTCCCTGGATGACCTTAAACCCTTCAACCCCAAGGAAAAAGTCATCGAATACATGATGGCCGATGAAAAGAAAGGCCTGGCCCAAATGACGGTGGAAGGCTTCACGCGGGAGACCGCTTCCGAATCGGCCGCGCCCGGAGGCGGGTCGGTATCGGCCTGTATGGGAGCGTTTGCAGCGGCCCTGGCCACCATGGTTGCCAACCTTTCTTCCCACAAACGCGGCTGGGACGCCCGCTGGAAAGAGTTTTCCGATGTGGCCGAACAAGGCCAGAAGCTGGTGGACGAACTCCTGCTGCTGATTGACGAAGACACCGCTGCCTTCAACCGCATCATGGACTGCTTTTCCATGCCCAAGGGTACGGATGAGGAGAAAGCCGCCCGCACCAAAGCCATCGAGGAAGCTACGTTGTACGCCGCTCAGGTGCCGTTAAAGACGATGGAAGCCTCCCTGAAAGCCCTGCCGCTGGCCCTGCAAATGGCGCAAAGCGGCAACCCGGCATCGGCCTCGGACGCCGGCGTAGCAGCCCTTGCCGCCGTAGCCGCCATCCAGGGCGCCCGGCTCAACGTTCGCATCAACGCCGCCGGCCTCAAGGACAAGGCCCCCGCCCTGCCCCTCCTGGCCCGTGCCGATGCCATCGTCACCGAAGCCCAAGCCCTTGAACAGCAAGTACTTGACACCGTAAATAACCACATTGAACTATGACCTTTCAAGAAGAGATTCTTGCAGGCATTCCGGCCAATGAGCTGCCGGAGGCCAAACCCTATGACAAGGAGATTAACCACGCACCCAAACGCAAGGACATCCTGAGCGCAGAGGAGAAGGTGCTGGCACTGAAAAATGCCCTCCGGTACTTCCCCGAAGCCCTTCACGCGCAGTTGGCGCCGGAGTTTGCCCAGGAACTGAAGGACTACGGCCGCATTTATATGTACCGGTATCGGCCTTCCTATAAAATATACGCGCGCCCGATAGACGAATACCCCGCCAAATCCCGGCAGGCGGCGGCCATCATGGCCATGATCCAGAATAATCTGGACGAACGCGTTGCCCAGCATCCGCACGAACTCATCATCTACGGGGGCAACGGTGCCATTTTCCAGAACTGGGCGCAGTACCGGCTGGTGATGCAGTACCTCGCCACCATGACCGACGAGCAAACGCTGGTGATGTACAGCGGCCATCCGCTGGGCCTCTTCCCAAGCCACAAGGATGCCCCGCGCGTGATTGTGACCAACGGCATGGTCATTCCCAACTACTCCAAACCGGACGATTGGGAGCGGTTCAACGCCCTGGGAGTGAGCCAGTACGGGCAGATGACCGCCGGTTCCTACATGTACATTGGCCCGCAGGGCATTGTGCACGGCACCACCATTACGGTGATGAATGCCGCCAGAAAACAGGGAGGCAGCCCGGCCGGCAAGCTCTTTGTCACGGCGGGTCTGGGCGGCATGAGCGGCGCACAGCCCAAAGCGGGTAACATTGCCGGCGTGGTGAGCGTCACGGCAGAGATTAACCCCAAGGCCGCCGAAAAACGCTACGAGCAGGGTTGGGTGGACGAGCTTCACACCAGCCTGGATGCGCTCATCCCCCGCATCCGCAAGGCCGTGGAAGCCAAGGAAGTGGTTTCCCTGGCCTATGTGGGCAACGTGGTGGACCTGTGGGAACGCCTGGCGGCAGAAAACGTGCACGTGGACCTGGGCAGCGACCAAACCTCCCTGCACAACCCCTGGGCCGGCGGCTACTACCCTGTGGGCTACAGCCTGGAAGAGAGCAAACGCCTGATGGCCGAGGAGCCGGAACGCTTCAAAGAGGCCGTGCAGGCCTCCCTCCGCCGCCACGTAGCCGCCATCAACGTTCTTGCGGCAAAAGGCATGTACTTCTTTGACTACGGCAACGCCTTCCTCTTGGAAAGTTCCCGCGCCGGGGCCGATGTCCTCAAGGCCGACGGCACCTTCCGCTACCCTTCCTACGTCCAGGACATCATGGGGCCGCTCTACTTTGACTACGGTTTTGGGCCGTTCCGCTGGGTGTGCATGAGCGAAAAGCCGGAAGACTTGCAAAAGACGGACGAACTGGCAGTGAAGGTGCTCTCGGAGATCGCCGCCCGCTCGCCGGAAGAGATTGCCGGCCAAATGCGCGACAACATCCACTGGATCCAGGAGGCCGGCCGCAACCACCTGGTGGTGGGTTCCCAGGCCCGCATCCTCTATGCCGACTGCGAAGGCCGCACCCGGATTGCCCTCGCCTTCAACGAAGCCATCCGCAAAGGCGAAATATCGGCCCCCATTGTGCTGGGCCGCGACCATCACGACGTTTCCGGAACGGACTCCCCCTTCCGCGAAACGTCCAACATCTATGACGGCTCCCGCTTCTGTGCCGATATGGCCGTGCAAAACGTCATCGGGGACGGCTTCCGCGGCGCCACGTGGGTGAGCATCCACAACGGCGGCGGCGTGGGCTGGGGCGAGGTGATCAACGGCGGCTTCGGCATGGTCATTGACGGCTCCGAAGACAGCGCCCGCCACATCCGCGAGATGCTGTTCTGGGACGTGAACAACGGCATCGCCCGCCGCAGCTGGGCCCGCAACAAGGGTGCCCGCTTTGCCATCGAGCGCGAAATGGCCCGTACCCCCGGCCTCAAGGTCACCCTGCCCAACGAGGCCGACGAAAACCTGATTCGAAACACTTTACAATAAACCTATGCATTCCATCTCATCGGAACATCTTTCCCTGGAACGGGTGAAAGAGATTATCGACCAACATGAAAAACTGACGTTGTCAAAGGAGGCCGTAGAGGCCATTGTCAAATGCCGCGAATACCTGGACCGCAAAATGGACGATATCGGGCGGCCCGTTTATGGCGTCACCACCGGCTTTGGCTCGCTGTACAACGTAACCATACCCAAGGAGGACCTGAGCCAGCTGCAGCACAACCTGGTGATGTCGCACGCGTGCGGCGCCGGAGAAAAAGTGCGTCCGGAGATTGTTAAACTCATGCTCCTCCTGAAGGCGCAGTCCCTTTCTTACGGCCACTCCGGCGCGCAGCTTATCACGGTGCAGCGCCTTATTGACATGTTCAACGAGGATGTCCTGCCCGTGGTTTACCAGCAGGGTTCCCTGGGCGCCTCCGGGGACCTGGCTCCCCTGGCCCACCTGAGCCTGCCGCTCATCGGCCTGGGAGAAGTGCTGTATAAAGGGGAAGTCCGTCCTGCCGCCGATGTCTGGAAAGAACTGGGCTGGGAACCCATCCGCCTGCAGAGCAAAGAGGGCCTGGCGCTGCTGAACGGCACGCAGTTCATGAGCGCCCACGCCATCTGGAGCATCCTCAAGAGCATGCGCCTGAGCCGCTGGGCCGACCTGATTGGCGCCATGTCGCTGGACGCCTACGACGGCCGTATCGAGCCGTTCCTTCCCCTCACCCACCACCTGCGCCCGCACAAAGGGCAGATTCTCACCGGCGAGAAATTCATGGACATCCTGGAAGGAAGTGAGCTCATCCGCCGGCCCAAGGAGCATGTGCAGGACCCGTACAGTTTCCGCTGCATCCCGCAGGTGCACGGCGCAGTAAAAGACAATATCATGTACGTTAAGTCCGTGATTGAGAATGAGATTAACTCCGCCACGGACAATCCCAATATTTTCCCGGACGAGGACATGGTGATATCGGCCGGCAACTTCCACGGAGAACCCATCGCCATTCCCATGGACTCCCTGGCTATTGCCATGAGCGAACTCGCAAGTATCTCTGAAAGAAGAACTTACCAGCTCATCCATGGCCTTCGCGGCCTGCCCAAATACCTGGTCACGGAACCGGGCCTGAACAGCGGCTTCATGATTCCGCAGTACACGGCCGCCAGCATCGTTTCCCAGAACAAGGGGCTGTGCTGGCCCGCCTCGTGCGACTCCATCCCCTCGTCCCAGGGGCAGGAAGACCACGTTTCCATGGGCTCCAATAGCGCCACCAAGCTGGTACGCATTGTAGACAATGTGGAAACCGTGCTGGCCATTGAACTGTTCAACGCCGCCCAGGCGCTGGAGCTCCGTCGTCCCGCCAAGAGTTCCCCTATTCTGGAACGCATTTTTGCCGATTACCGCCAGGTGGTCCCGTTCGTGAGCACCGACACCTACATGCATCCGCTCATCGAAAAGTCCATTCAGTTCATTAAGAATGAGTCTTATCTATAATATCGGCCGGCTGGTAGGCATCCAGCCGGAGGGGGTGTTGCGGGTTCAAGGCGATGCGCAGGGGCAAACCGGCGTGTTGGAGAATGCCTGGCTCCGGATAGAGGACGGCCGCATTGCCGGTTTTGGTCCAATGGCTACCTGCCCTTTGAGCGAAGCGATGGCGCCGACAGACGCCCAGGGCGGCATGCTCATGCCCGGCTTCTGCGACAGCCACACGCACGTAGTGTATGCCGGTAGCCGGGACGGCGAATTCCTGGACAAAATCAACGGCCTAAGCTATGAGGAAATCGCGGCGCGGGGCGGCGGCATCCTGAATTCTGCCGATTATCTGCAGCAAATTTCCGAGGAAGAACTGTACAAGCAGTCCATTTCGCGCGTACGGGAGATGATGGACAAAGGGACCGTGGCTTTGGAGATAAAGAGCGGTTACGGCCTGTCACCTAAAGCAGAACTTAAGATGCTGCGGGTCATCCGGCGCATCGCAGAAAGCGTGCCAGCAGCGGTTCGTAGCACGTATTTGGGCGCCCACGCCGTAGGGCGCGGGTACACGCACGAGGAATATGTTCAGATGGTTATCGACCTTATTCCGGAGGCTGCAGAGCTGGCCGATTTTGTGGACGTTTTCTGCGACGAAGGCTTTTTCACCGTGGAGGACACGGACCGCATTCTTACGGCGGCTAAAGGAAAACTCATTCCCAAAATCCACGCCAACGAGCTGGCGGTAAGCGGCGGCGTGCAGGTGGGCGTTAAACACGGCGCGCTTTCGGTGGACCATTTGGAACGCACCACCGACGCCGAAATCGACGCGCTAAAAGGAAGCCCTACCATGCCCACCATGCTGCCGGGCAGTTCCTTTTTCCTGGGACTTCCCTACGGACGGGCCAAAGACTATATCAAGGCGGGGCTGGGCGTAGCGCTTGCCAGCGACTACAACCCGGGGTCCTCGCCCAGCGGCGACATGCGTTTTGTGATGGCCCAGGGCTGCATCAAGATGCGCCTCACGCCGGTAGAAGCTTTTAACGCCGTTACCCTGAACAGTGCTTATGCCATGGGCCTGAGCCGGGAGTATGGTTCCATTACCGTGGGCAAAAAAGCAGCGCTCATTCTCACGGAACCCGGCTGGGACCTCACCAAACTGGCCTATCAGTACCAGACACCGTTCATCCGGCAGGTTATTCTATAGTGTCGAATACCGCGGGAGCAAGGGGGCGGCAGTTGTACTGTGACGCCATGGATTCACCGTAAGCGCCGGCGCTGCGGATGGCAATGAAATCGCCCCGGTGGCATTGGTCCAGGACAATGTCCTTTCCAAAGACGTCGGAACTCTCGCAGCAGGGACCCACCACATCATAGGCCTGCTCATCACCGTCGTAGGACAAGTTCTCGATCCGATGATAGGCGTGGTACATGGCCGGACGCACCAGGTCGTTCATGCCGGCATCCACAATGGCGAAGCGCCGCGCCAGCCCTTCTTTCACATAAAGTACCCGGGTAATGAGCGTTCCACAGGGGGCGATGATGCTTCGGCCCAGTTCAAAATGAACAGGATAATCGCCCTGCAGGTGTCGCTTATAGGTGTTAAAATAAGCGGCAAAATCGGCTATGGGAAGGTGGTTGGGATGACCGTATTCGATGCCCAGGCCGCCACCGACATTGATATCTTCTACGGGAATTCCCCGCCGGGTGAGCCGCTCTACCAGATTGTTGATACGGTTACAAAGCGCCACAAAGTCCTGCATCTCAAGAATTTGCGAGCCTATATGAAAATGCAGGCCGCAAAAGTGAATAGACTCCATGGCCATGGCCTTTGCAGCGACGTCCTCCACCATGCCATGGTAAATGCCAAACTTGTTCTCCGCAAGTCCGGTGGTGATACCGGCAAGGGTATGGGCGCCGATGTCCGGATTCACCCGCAGGCTTACCTGGGCCACTACGCCTTTCCGGGCAGCCAACTGGGCAATGACCTCCAGTTCTGCCAACGACTCCACATTAAAGCGGCCAATACCTGCCTCCAGGCCCAGGAGTATCTCCCAATCGGCCTTCCCCACTCCGGCATAAACAATTTTCCCGGGAGCGAAACCGGCATCCAGGGCGGCCTGTACTTCCCCGCCGCTCACGCAGTCTGCCCCAAAACCGGAACGGGCAATCTGTTGCAGCAAAACAGGATTGTGATTGGCCTTCACGGCATAATGAACCACCCACTCCGGCTTGTCGCTCAACTGCGCCTGAATGGTATCCAGGGTTTGTTGCAAAAGAGCGGTGTCGTAGTAGTAAAAAGGCGTCTGAAGGGCCTGGAAGCGCTCTATGGGGTACGTTCCTTTTAGCATTCGGCAAACAGATGACGGCTAAGAGACTGGAGCGTACGAGCCTTGTCCTCCCCTTTTACCAGCAGAGAAATGTTGTAATTGCTTCCACCGTAACTGACCATACGAACAGGAATATCTTCCATGGCGGCCATTACACGGGACTCGAAGCCTAAATTCTCCCAGTCCATGTCTCCCACCACGCACACAATGCACATGTCCAGGTCCACCGTTACGGTACCATATTTTTTAAGGTCGTGTACAATCTCGCTCAGGTAGCGGGTATCGTCCACGGAAACGGACACGCCCACCTCCGAGGTACAGATCATGTCGATAGCGGTGCGGTAACTCTCAAAAATCTCAAACACCTTGCGCAGGAAACCATGCGCCAGGAGCATCCGCGAGCTCTTGATCTTAATGGCGGTAATATTGTCCTTGGCCGCCACGGCCTTGATGGTGCCGGGGTCCGGACGATTGTCGATAAGCGTTCCGGGGGCATCCGGCTCCATGGTGTTCTTCAGGCGCACCGGAATGTTGGCAAACTTGGCCGGCTGGATACAGGTGGGGTGCAGGATTTTGGCACCGAAGTACGCCAGCTCCGCGGCTTCCTCAAAGTGCAGATGCCGCACGGCCGATGTCCCCTTGACCATGCGGGGATCGTTGTTGTGCATACCGTCAATATCGGTCCAAATCTGTATTTCTTCCGCACCGGTTGCCGCGCCGATGAGCGAAGCGGTGTAGTCACTGCCGCCTCGCTGGAGGTTGTCCACCTCCGAATGGGCATTGCGGCAGATATAACCTTGCGTCAGGTAGATATCGGCCTTTCGGGAAAGGAAAGGCTTCAGGTGGGTGGATATATAATCCTGGTCCGGTTCCCCGTGGATGTCCGTCCGCATGAACTCCAATGCGGGAATGAGCAGGACATTCACCCCCTGTTCCTTCAGATAGAGTTCCATCATGCGGGTGGAGATGAGCTCTCCCTGCGCCAGAATCATTCGCTCCTGGATGGAACCAAAAAGCTCCCGCGTGGCCGAGGAAATCCCCTCAAAGCAGGAGTGGATGAACTCCCGGGCCATCGCAAGGGATTCTTCCGTGGCATACAGTTCACGGATGGTTTTCAGATACTTTTCTTCCAGTCGGCCAATGGTTTCCCGCGCACCGTCCGGATTACGGTTATACAGATATCCGCATATCTCAACCAGGGAATTGGTGGTGCCCGACATGGCCGACAACACGACAAAAGGATGATCCTGTGCCTGCACCAGCGCGGCAACCTGTTTCATTCTGGCAGCCGATCCAACCGACGTGCCGCCAAACTTCATAACTATCATGTTTGCGTTCGTTTATTAGGAACGCAAACATAATGAATTATTTACACAATTGCAAACGCTAATGGGCTCCTTTGCGGCGGCTGAACAGGCGCTGCGGGAGTTCCATAGCCAGGACAATACCCAGCACAATGGCGATGGCCACTTTTACGGCCATGAAACCGCTTGTCATGGACATGGCATATTGACCGGATGTCAGGTAATAGGAGAACCAGAAAATACCGGCGCCCGGTACCAACGTGAAGATGCCGCAAATAATGAACACCTGCGCCGGGCAGCGCGTAGGGACGGCCGAGAAACGGGACAGGAGACACACCACCAGGGCGGCAGCAAGCGAAGCGATAGGCGCAGTGAGTCCGCCAAGGCGCACCACCAACAGATACACCATCCACCCTGCTACACCCACCAATCCGGAAACCCAATACTGTTCCCTGTCCACACCATACAAAATGGCGAAACCCAGCGTGCCGATAAAAGCCGCCACCGCCTGCCAGAAATAACCGGCTGTCTGAGGGCTGGCCGTAACGCCGGTGAGATGGATGACACCGCCAAAGACGGCGCCGTCCAGCATAAAGGCCACGGATACGCCCATGGCAATGCAGAAAAAGCCTAGCATGGCATCCGTAAGCCGCGTCAGGCCTGCCAGATAGTCCGAATTGGCCAGGTCCCGCACGCCATTGGTAAAAGGCACGCCCGGGATAAGCGGCATAATGGCGCCAATGATAATGTCGCTCAGGCTGTCTCCCAGCCCCAGGCGCCAGCAGGCGATGGAAACCAAACTGGCCACCATGGCGCTGGAAATGCCGCCCACAATCCGCGACAGGTAACGCGAACTGACAAATTGCGTGTAAAAGAAAAGCACGAAACCCGCGATGCAGGCTGCAGCGCAATCGGTGAAGCTTCCGCCAAACACGGCCGAGAAAGCGCCCGCTCCAAGGAACATCGGCCCGACGAAATGTCATAACTGAGCCGGTTCACAGCCGTCACCCGGGACAGTTGCGTGGCGCGGATGGGAATAAACGCCACATTGGCATAGGTCGATGCCTGCCGCCGGACTTATGCACCTTCTCTGCCTTTCCACTGGTGAAAACGCCGTTGGAGAGCACGAAGAAATTGCCGGAGTTCACCCCGAAGTGCGTGGATATCCGGTTCATGATATCCTCCACACGGGAAATCTCCGCGCCATTCTCCAGTAGGATGTGCCCTGCCTCGGAAGCCACGTCAAGTACCTCAGCAAAATCCGGCTTTTGTTCCATAACCTAACTTTTATCCGTGCAAATATAGTATTTTTATGAAAATAAATTTTGCCGATTGCAAAAAAAGCCGTACATTTGCGTTCCAATCTTCTGGATGTGGCGCAGTTGGTAGCGCACCTGGTTAGGGACCAGGAGGTCGCTGGTTCAAGTCCAGTCATCCAGACAGCAAAAGCAGAGCGTTCCCCGCCCTGCTTTTTTGGTCATGTGGACAAAAAAATCCGTTACTTCAAATTAATGATAATCACCCCGTTGGCGCCGCGGGAGCCGTAAATGGAAGTGGCAGCAGCATCCTTGAGGACATCGATGCTCTTTACATCGTGGGGATTAATCCATTCGATGGAAGAAACGGCGGAGCCATCCACAATAAAGAGCGGATCCGTGCTCGCATAAATGGTGCTGATGCCCCGGATAATAATCCGTTGCCCTTCTACCACCACCCCGGAACATTTCCCTTGAATCATCTCATAAATGTCCCGGTACGTATGCGAGGTGTTCTCGTCGATGGGAACACTGGAAACAGACGAGGTGAGATCTCCGCGGGCTGCCTTTCCATACCCGATGTCCACCACCTCCGCGCTGCGGGGGATATAGGCATCCGTATTCCGTTTGAACACGCCGCAGCTGCAAACAAGAACGCCCAAGGCAACAATTTGTAAAATTCGTTTCATAAGTGCAAAACTAACAAATTTTTTCACAAGAAAAAACAGTATCTTTGCACTGCTATGGGAGTTTACAGAGAAATCGGCCCGGAAGAATTCCAGGACCTGCAAGGAAGAATCCTCTATGAGGACAATCACATCATTGTGCTTAACAAACGCACCGGGGAAATTGTGCAGGGGGACAAAACCGGTGACGAGCCCCTGAGCGAGACCCTCAAGGCCTTCATTGCCCGGCGGGACGGCAAGCCCGGGCAGGTATTCATGGGCGTTCCCCACCGCCTGGACCGTCCCGTGAGCGGCGTTACCCTCTTTGCCAAAACCTCCAAAGCCCTGGAACGCCTGAACGAGATGCTCCGCAAAGGAGAGGTCCACAAAACCTACTGGGCCCTCACGGCCGGTAAACCGCCCAAGACATCCGACACCCTCACGGACTATCTCACCCGCAACGAGGCCCAGAACAAGTCCTATGTGAGTAAAAACGGCAAAGAGGCCCGGCTCAAATACACCCTCATCCAAAGCACGGACCGCTATTACCTGCTGGAAGTGGAGCTCTACACCGGCCGCCACCACCAGATCCGTTGCCAACTGGCCCACATGGGCTGTCCCATCAAAGGAGACCTCAAATACGGGGCAAAACGCTCCAATCCGGACGGCGGCATCTGCCTGCTGGCCCGCCGGATACAATTCATCCACCCCGTCAAAAAGACCGAGGTGGATGTAACTGCTCCTGTCCCGGATAGCTGGAAAGGAGTACAAGGGTAACGCGTCCGTCGCCGGTTTTAGTTAGTTTTTCTCATTGTCTTTCAGGTATTTTCGCCGAACCCGGGAGCACCAGTGGCTGGGCGGCTCCCCCATTACGTTCTTGAAACTTTGGAAGAACGAAGTGGTGGAGTGGAAGCCCGACAACTGGGACAGGTCCGTGACCCGCAAACTCATATTGTTCCGGTACAGTTCCATGGCATACATCACCCGGTAATAGTTGACGTATGTCCTGAAGTTGCGGCCGGAAAAATGGTTGATGGTCTTGCTCAAATACCCTTTATTGGTATACAATGCATTCGCCAGATCCTGGAGCGAAAAAGATTCTACCAGGAACGGTTTATGCTCGGTCATATACCGGCAACACCTGTCATACAGCAACTGATCGATCGCCGACATTTCATAGGGGATGGACGGAGCGTCCTCCGGCCTGGATTGCTCCAGAACGGATTTTAACTGCGCCTCTTTCCGATGCAGGTGTTTGAGCAGGATTCCCCCCGCCGCCACAGCCAACACCAGAAGAAAGGCCAGGAACAACAATAACAGGTTCATGGGCGTTTCACAAGGTGGGCTGCGCGGACGCGTTTCCCTATGTCAAAGAACGCTATTTCTTGATGGTGTCGAATCCTTTACCGTATACGCCATTGACGGAACTCACGGAAAGGAACGCATTGGAGTCGATGGATTTGATATACCGCAGCATCAGGTTCAGGTCTGTCTTGCGGGTAAGGACCATGAGCACCTTGGTGTCTTGCTTGGTGTACCAGCCCTTGCCGTCCAGCACGGTGACGCCGCGGTGCATTTCCTTGGAGATGGCATCGGCAATCTTTTCATATTCCTTGGAAAGGATGAACAGCTGCACGCTCTGCTGCGAGCCGGAAATGTACATATCCAGCACATAACTGTTCACCGTTACCAGAATGAGGCCGTACAGGATGGTAGTAATCTTCTCCGCCAGCGGCATCTTGAAGGTAATGGGATTCCCGGCGGCATCCAGCACCGGCTGCCCCGTCATGGGGTCCAGCTCCGGCACGAAGGAAGGCACGAAAATGGAAGAGCCGATGATGATAAAATCCAGGAACAGAATCACTTTGCCAGGCGACACATTGTGGTACTTGGTATAAATGAGCGCAATGATATCCGTACCGCCCGTGGAGCCGCCGTTGGAGATACTCATGCCAATGCCGATACCGGCCATGATACCACCCATGAGTACGCTCAGAAGCTTTCCGTTGTCAATAGCCAGGGTTTTGATGATGGCCACGGGAATGAGCCCGGGCAAAAAACGCAGGGCCACCGACGCCAGGACAATGGCGTAGATGGTTTTGGCGCCGAAGCCCATGCCCAGAATCACAATGGCGGCAATAATGAGGATGGCGTTGAGGAAGAAGTAGCTGTAACCCATCTGGATGGTACCGTTGGTGGCATACTGGATCATGGAGCTGATACCCGAAACGCCGCCGCCAATGAGGTTGTTGGGAATCAGGAACATGGACCATCCCGTCACATAAATGAGGATGCCCAGCGTGACCAGGAGCCACTCCTTGACCTGCGTCAGGACCGATTTCTGTAAAAAAGCTGAAGCCATATTATTTCTTCTTTTTCTTGGTAAGTCCGGTTTTCATTTCGTCGAAGCCCTCGCCAAACACGTTGTTGGCGGGCACCACGCTCACAAAGGCCTTTGCATCAATATCTTTGATGGCTTTGGTCAGTTCCGGCAGCTCTGTTTTGCGGATGAGCACCAGCAGCACATCCCGCTCTTCTCCGGTGTACCAGCCCTGGGCCTTCAGTGCAGTGACCCCACGCTCCATCCGGTGGCAGATATAGTCCCCGATCTCTTTTTGCCGATTGGAGAAAATGTGCACCTGCACCGTGGAATCCTTACCCAGCAGGATCAGGTCCAGGACATAGGCGCAGATCCCCATGGTAATGTAGCCGTACACCACATCCGTGAAGCAGTGGCCGGGCACGAAGATCAGGAGGGTAATGACGATAAAGTCGGCAAAGAGATAAAACCGGCCAACGGAGATGGGCCAGAACTTGTTCACGATGAGCGCCAGGATGTCCGTTCCGCCGGTAGAGCCGCCACGCATGATAATGAGGGCCAGGCCCACTGCTTCCAGGAGGCCGCCGATGATGGGCACAAGGATGCCGTCACCCACGTACAGCACCTCCCCCTCTACGGACCACAGACAGCGCATGCTCTCACTGCCCAGGATGCGGAAGAGGGCCGTCGAAAGCACGATGGCATAGATGGTCTTGAGGCCAAATCCCTGCCCCAGAATGAACCAGGCCAGCACCAGCAGCAGCACATTGATGCCAAAGTACCAGATATCCACAGAGATACCCGTCACCATGGCCAGCAGGGCCGATGCGCCCGTCAGGCCACCGTCAATCATGTTGTTGGGCAGCAGGAACGACTGCCACGCCATCACAAAGAGGATAACGCCGATGGTAATGACGATATAGTCGAAAACCCCAATGAGAAACTGCTTTTTTGTCATCGTTTATTTTTTCAAAACCACATTCACAATACGCCCGGGGACCACAATCACCTTGGCAATACTCAGCTCACCCACATACTGGGGTGTCTTTTCATGCGCACGCACAGCCGCCTCCACGGCAGAGGGAGCATCCGTTGCCGGGGCCTCCAGGAAGAAACGCGTTTTGCCGTTGAACGACACCGGGTACTTCACCAGATTGTCGGCAGCCAGGTCCTCGCGGTACTCCGGGAAGGAGGCATACACAACGGAAGTCTCATGGCCCAACTGGTGCCAGAGTTCCTCCGCAATGTGCGGAGCAAAGGGGCTCAGCACAATGGTGAGCGGTTCCAGGATGGCCCGCTTGGAGCAGCTTCCAAGCTCGTTCAGGGCAATCATGAAGGCCGATATGGTGGTGTTGTAGGAGAAATGCTCAATGTCCTCCTGCGCCTTGCCAATGAGTTTGTGCAGGGCCTTGAGTTCCTCCTTGGTGGGTTCGTCGTCCGTTACCAGCCACTCTTCGCGGTCCCAGAACAGACGCCAGAACTTCTTGAGGAAGCGGTTCACACCGTCAATTCCCTTGGTGTCCCATGGTTTAGCCTGCTCGATGGGGCCCAGGAACATCTCGTACAGACGCAGGGTATCTGCCCCATAGGTATCGCAAATCTTGTCCGGATTCACCACATTGTACATGCTCTTGGACATCTTTTCAATGGCCCAGCCGCAGATGTACTCGCCGTTTTCCAGCACAAATTCCGCATCTTTGTAGTCCGGACGCCAGGCGCGGAAGGCCTCGATATCCAGCTTGTCGTTGTACACAATGTTCACATCCACATGCACGGGGATGGTCTCGTACTGGTCCTTGAGGCCCGCGCTCACGAACTTGTTGGTGCCGGGAATCAGGTACACAAAGTTGGAGCGGCCCTGGATCATGCCCTGGTTGATGAGCTTGCAGAAGGGTTCGTCCTCGCACACATACCCCAGGTCATAGAGGAATTTGTTCCAGAAACGGCTGTAGATGAGATGGCCGGTGGCATGCTCCGTACCGCCCACATAAAGGTCTACGTTGCGCCAGTAGGCATTGGCTTCCTTGCTCACCAGGCCCTCCCCGTTGTGCGGGTCCATGTAGCGCAGGTAATAGGCGCTGGAGCCGGCGAAACCGGGCATGGTACTGGTTTCCAGCGGATAGCCGTTATACGTCCAGTCCTTGGCACGGGCCAGCGGCGGCTGCCCGTCCTCCGTGGGTTTATACTGGTCTATCTCCGGCAGCGTGAGCGGCAGGGCCTCCAGCGGCAGCGGCGTGGCGATGCCATCCTTGTAATAAATGGGGAAAGGCTCCCCCCAGTACCGCTGGCGCGAGAAAATGGCGTCGCGGATGCGGTAATTGATTTTGCGGTGGCCGATTCCATGCTTTTCCACATAGTCGATGGCGGCGGGAATAGCCTCTTTTACAGTGAGTCCGTTCAGGAAACCGCTGTTGCACATGATGCCTTCCTTGGCATCCAGGCTTTGCTCGCTGACATCGGCCCCCTCGATGAGGGGAATGATGGGAAGGCCGAACTTTTTGGCGAAGGCATAGTCACGGCTGTCATGCGCCGGAACCGCCATAATGGCACCGGTACCGTAACCGGCCAGCACGTATTCCGAAATCCATACCGGCACCTTTTCGCCGGTGAGCGGATTGATACCGTACGAGCCAGAGAATACGCCCGTAACGGCCTTACCGGCAATGCGTTCGCGCTCCGTTTTCTTCTTCACCTGCTCCAGATAGGCCTCGACCTCCGCTTTCTGGGAGGCGCTGGTGAGCTGCGGAACCCACTCGCTTTCCGGCGCCAGCACCATGAAGGTGACGCCAAAGACGGTATCGGCCCGGGTGGTGAAAATGGTGACGTTGTGTTCCTGGCCGTCGCAGGTGACCTTGAACACCATTTCCGCGCCTTCGCTACGGCCAATCCAGTTGCGCTGCATCTCCTTGAGGGAGTCGGTCCAGTCCAGTTTGTCCAGCCCGTCCAGCAGGCGGCCGGCATAGGCGCTCACGCGGAGCTGCCACTGGGTCATTTTCTTTTGGAACACCGGGTGACCGCCGCGCTCGGAGAAGCCGTCCTTCACCTCGTCGTTGGCCAGTACGGTTCCCAGGGCCGGGCACCAGTTCACCGTGCTTTCTCCTTGATAGGCAAGCCGATAGCGCATGAGGACGTCGGCCTTTTCTTTTTCGGAAAACGCCTTCCACTCCCCTGCCGTAAAAGGAGCACCCTCACTGCAGGCAGCATCCACGGCGGTGCTTCCACCCACTTCGAAGGCCTTTACCAGGTCCTCGATGGGGCGGGCTTTCTGGAGCTTGTTGTCGTACCAGGAGCCAAACATTTGCAGGAAGGCCCACTGGGTCCATTTGTAATACTCCGGATCCGAGGTGCGGAACTCGCGGTCCCAGTCAAAGGAAAAGCCAATGCGGTCCAGCTGCTGACGATAACGAGCCACGTTCTCCCGCGTGGTCTTTTCCGGATGCTGGCCGGTTTGGATGGCATATTGCTCTGCCGGCAGACCAAAGGCGTCGTAGCCCATGGGGTGCAGCACATTGAAGCCTTTCAGGCGCTTGTACCGGGCGAAGATGTCGCTGGCGATATAGCCCAGCGGATGCCCTACATGCAGGCCCGCACCGCTGGGGTACGGGAACATGTCCAGCACATAATACTTGGGTTTATCCGACTTGTCGGTAGCGCGGTAAGTCTTGTTCTGGGCCCACCACTGCTGCCATTTTTTCTCAATCTCAGAAAAATTATAGTCCATAGTTAGTTGATCGTCTTTCCGTTAATGCCAAACTTTCCTTTGCTCTTGCTCAATTTAAAGTCTACCGCAATGGTGAGCGCCACCTTGCATTTTTTGCCACGGTGCCGTCCGGGGCGCCATTTGGGCGAGGCCGACACCACGCGAAGGGCTTCCTCGTCCAGGGACTCGTGCACGCCACGGGCAATCTTCACATCCCGGACCTCCCCTTTCTCGTCAATCATAAAGTCCACCAATACACGGCCCTGGATGCCGTTTTCCTGTGCATACCGGGGGTATTTGAGGTACTGGTATACCCAGCGTTCCATGAAGGCCGCAGGATCCGGCGAGTTCAGGAACATGGGTTTGATATCTACGTCGCTGTAGGCATACACCCCCACCGCCGGTTTGGCGGCAGAAGAAGCGGAACTTTCCCTGAACAGCGGACGCGGTCCGTTTGCGAGGCGCTGCACAAAACTGTAAATGTATTCCAGTTCTTTCTCCATTCCCTCAAAATCCACGATGGAATAGGTGTCACGGCCGGTGCCATGCTCCGGATAGCGGCCCGTAGTGAATACCACCGAAGGAATTTCCTTGTCATAGAAAACCACATGGTCTCCGGGATAGGGCTGCTGGGCGGTGATGGTGGCCTGGACGGGCAGGAGCTCGCCCTGCAAGGAGGTGACGAGGGTATTGAGGTCTGTGTTGGAGGCGGTATAGGCCCAAAAACCGTTTTCTGCCGTTCCCAGCATGTCCAGGTTCACCATGGCGTCCATTTGGGCGGCATCGGAGGCAAAAGCGCGGTTCAAAAAATACCAGGAGCCGGCAAAGGTTTCACAGGAGCTGCCAAAGCCCACAAACAGGATGCTCCGGCGCAGCAGGGTCCTGGAATAGGAAAGCCTGCGGGCCAGCTCCAGCAGGAGGGCCATGCCGGAGGCGTTGCCGTTGGCACCCGAGTAAATGCGTACCCGCTTTTCTCCGTCCACCGTAAGCGTATCCGTTCCCAGATTGTCCATCCGGGCACCTATAACTATATAGTGCTTATTCTGCTCTTTGTCCCAGCCTTCCAGAAGGCCCGTGACGTTGCGGGACGTAAGGGTATCCCCTCCTACCGCCACGCCAAAGGTATTGCCGGCGCCCAACACATCCACGCCGTAGGCCTTGAGTTGTTCTTCCAGATATGCTGCGGCCATCTTCTCCCCTTCCGAGCCGGCCTTGCGGCCTTCCAGCTGCGCACCGGACAAATACGCCACATGTTCCTTCAGGGCCCGGACAGTCTCGGAATCGTCCAGGTCTTCCAGCGGGCCTCTGAACTGCGCCCACGCGGGGATACAGGCAAAAAGCGCCACCATGGCGCTAAAGAAAAACCGTTTCATCATTCGTTCACAAGGATCCAGCCGTCTTTGGGGCAGATGCCCGTTCCGCGCATGACTTTAAGGGTTTTGAGACTTTCGTTGAGATTGTTGGAAGGGCAGACGCCCACCGCCAGCAGGCCGTTCCGGAAGCTGATGATGGTGCCCGTATAGCCGGCCTCGTTGCAAGCCGTAAGCTTGCGCTCTGCATAGGAACGCCCACGGAAGGCGCCCACAATGATATAGTATTTGCTTTCCAGTTTGGTGGTGAACAGACCGCCCATCTTGGACGGGTTCAGGATGGTGCCACGGGTTTGGGCAAGGGAATCCAGCAAGTAGGTTTCCAGGGCCGCCAAAGAGTCTGCCATCTGCTTTTCCACGCGCTGCAACGAGTCCAGCACGGCCTGGTGGCGGGCTTCCTCCCGGGCGATGCGCTCCTGACGGATTTGCTCCACCTGGGCCGATGTAGGCCGTCCTGCCAGGATGCGGACAAAGTCACATCCCGTAGCCAAGAGCGGCAGCATGGCTACCATGAACCATATGAGGGCTTTTTTCATACGTAATCCTCCTTAATCTGCAAAAATACGCTTTTTTCCAAAATCAAGCCAAATAAAAATTGTATATTTGTACTAGAAAAACTCATGCATGAAAAAAACGGTCAAGCTGGAAGCCATCGACCCCATAGAAATTTATGGTGCTGGCAATCGAATCCTGAGCGAATTCTGCTCGTATTTCCCCCATCTTAAAGTAGTAGCCCGCGGCGACGAACTCATCCTGGAAGGCCAGGAAAGCGACATTGCAGAGTTCAACATCCGCTTTGCCCAGCTGGTAGAACGGCGCCATCACAAGATGAATCTCACCGTGTACGACGTAGAGGATATCTTCTCCGGCAACAGCACGGACCGCTTCCGCCTGGACGGCAACGCCATCATTGTGTATGGCACGGACGGCAAGCCCATCCGCGCCCGCGGAAAAACCCAGCAGGAGCTGGTGAAGGCCTATTTTAACCACGACCTCATCTTCGCGATTGGCCCCGCCGGAACCGGTAAAACCTACATGGCCATCGCCCTGGCCGTACGGGCGCTGAAAAACCGGGAAATCAAGCGCATCATCCTCACCCGCCCCGCGGTAGAAGCCGGCGAGCGCCTGGGCTTCCTCCCCGGAGACCTCAAAGACAAACTGGACCCGTATCTGCAGCCCCTCTACGATGCCCTCTCGGACATGATTCCCGCCAAAAAACTGCAGGAATTCATGGGGGACGGCACCATCCAGATTGCTCCCCTCGCCTACATGCGCGGACGCACCCTGGACAAAGCCTGCGTCATTCTGGACGAGGCCCAGAACACCAACCTGGGGCAGCTGAAGATGTTCCTCACCCGCATGGGCACCAGCGCCAAATTCATCGTCACCGGAGATGCTACGCAAATTGACCTTCCCCGCCGGGAAGACAGCGGCCTGCTCACGGGCATCCGCCTCCTGGAAGGCATCAAGGGCATTGCCACCATCCGCTTCACCAACGAGGACATCGTCCGCCATCCGCTGGTCACCAAAATCGTCAAGGCCTTTGACGAAAAAAGCTTCGCCCACTCGGACGAAGCTTAACAATCGGCTTATTTTCTGACGATTACTGGGCGCCGTTCAGGACGGCTTCCCATTTCTCGTAGGCTTCCTTGTACTTGGGATCTACGCCACGGAGCTGGAAGTTCAGGCGCTTGAGGAAATCTGCGCAGGCGGCCTTTACGTCCGGATTGGTGGAAACGTTGTAGCACTGCTCGAAGGGAGTCAGGGCACCAATGTACACCTCCGTGAGTTTGGCGCTGAGTTCGTCGTACTTCTTGTAGTCACGAACATCCAGGGCATTCATCTGGTCCACAATGTCCTCGCCTTTCTTGAGGGCGATGTTGGCCATGCCGTAGTAAGCCATATCGTACTTGGGATCAATAACCAGGGCTTTGTCATAGGCAGCCTGTGCAGCCTCGTAATCCTTCACGCCGGCCAGGATATTGCCTTCCACATAATACAGGGAAGCATTGTCCGGCATGGCTTTCTTGGCCTCGTCCAGCAGTTCCACAATCTTCTTGGGATCCTCGTTGGTGGTGAGGTACAGGTTGATAAGGCTGGTCAGGATGGAAGCGTTGTCCGGGAACTGGGTAAGACCGGTGGCCAGGTAGTTCTTGGCAGCCAGGGTATCGGCCTTGGCAAGGGAGCATTCGGAGAGGGCGGCATAGATGTTACCCTCCGAGGTGAAGCCACGCTCCAGGCACTTGTTGTAGTACTCCATGGCGCGGTCGTAGTTCTTGACGGCCAATGCGGTGAAGGCGCAGTTGTAAGCGGCGTCATCGTTGCGCACGGAGCAGGGAGCAACGGCAGACCAGTCTGCAGCGCCCTTGAACAGGTCGCTGGCCTTGGCCATATCGCCCAGCTGGTAGGCGGTGAAGGCGTCGTTGTAGTAGCCATTCACCACTTCCTGCAGTTTGGGATCTACATCCTTGTCCTTGGCGCCCAGCTCGAAAGCCTTTACATAGGCGGCAGCGGCCTCGCCCAGGAGGTCTCCGGGAACGGAAGGATGGGTAACTTCTACAATGGCCAGCACGCCGGCCTCGTTGAAGTATACGTTCACATGGGAAAGTTCCTGCTTCTCAAAGTTGGCACCTTGAATGGTCACATTGGTAACAGAAGCGGGCTTCTCCTTGTTCATGAGCGCGAAGGTGGCTTTGTCGATACCCGTGCTCATGCTGGTGGTAGGATTGGTATACGCAGCCCAATAGGCCTTACCCAGGTTCATCCAGGTAGCGGGCTTGGCGCCTTTCTTGGCATCCTTGCTGGCCACCAGAGCCTTATCAACACCCTTCTGCATGTCTGCATCGGGTTTTTGTGCATACGCCACTTGCAGCGAGCAAGCCAGCGCGAGGGCAAATAAGAGTTTTTTCATACTATAAATGGTTAATTAGTTATTCATTGTCCGGAGCATCCTTCGCAATATCCGTGCCTTCTGGTGCAGGGAGCTCTGTACCCTCTGCGGCCTGGCTTTCTTCTTCGTCGCTGTGGGCGACCACGGAAACGGCGGCGATGGCATCCTTCTCACGGATGTTGATGAGCCGTACGCCCTGCGTAGCACGTCCGGCCACGCGAATGGTGGAAACAGGCATCCGGATGGTCATGCCGCTGCGGCAGATAATCATGAGGTCGTCCTCGTCCGTGACGTTCTGGATGGTGACCAGGGCACCGGTTTTCTCCGTGATATTCAGGGTTCTGACACCCTTGGCACCACGGGAAGTCTGGCGGTAATCCTGCGGGGCTGAGCGCTTGCCATAGCCGTTTTCCGAGACGGCGAGCACCTGGCGCTTGTCGGCGTCTTCTGCCTGGGGATCCTGGCAGACAACACCCACCACATAGTCCCCTTCCGCAAGATTGATACCCCGCACACCGGTGGAAGTGCGGCCCATGGCACGGGCTTCGGCCTCGTCGAAGCGGACGCAGCGGCCACCGTGGGCGGCAATCATGATGTTGCAGCGGCCGTTGGTAAGAAGGGCGGCCAGCAGTTCATCGTCCTCGCGGATGTTGATGGCGTTGACGCCATTGGTGCGCGGGCGGGAGTAGGCTTCCAGGGAAGTCTTCTTGACCACGCCGTTGCGCGTGAACATCATAATGTAGTTGTTGTTGATAAACTCCTCATCCTTGAGCGTTTTCACGTTCAGGTATGCACGCACGCTGTCGTCCGGGTCTATCATGAGGATGTTCTGGATGGCACGGCCCTTGGAGGTGCGGTTGCCTTCCGGAATCTCGTATACCTTGAGCCAGTAGCACTTACCCTTCCGGGTGAACAGCAGCATGGTGCTGTGGGTGTTGGCGATGTAGATGTGCTCGATGAAGTCTTCGTCGCGGGTGGCGCTGCCCTTCATGCCCACACCGCCGCGGTTCTGGGTGCGGAATTCCGTAAGCGGGGTGCGCTTGATATAGCCCAGGTGGCTGATGGTGATAACCTGGTCTTCGTCTGCATAGAAGTCCTCCGGGTTGAATTCGTCTTCCGAGAGGGTGATTTCCGTGCGGCGGGCATCGCCGTATCGGGCCTTGAGGTCCTGGGTTTCCGCCTTTACCACATTGAACTGTTCTTCCACGGAAGCGAGGATTTGGTTGCAGCGCTCGATGAACTTCATGAGGTCGTCGTATTCTGCCTGCAGTTTTTCGCGCTCCAAGCCAACCAGCTGACGCAGACGCATTTCCACAATGGCTGCGGCCTGGACGTCCGTGAACTGGTAGCGTTCTACCAGCATCTGGCGGGCTTCGTCGATGCTCTTGGCCTCATAGCGGATAATGTGGACAATCTCGTCGATGAGGTCCATGGCCTTGAGGAGGCCTTCCAGGATGTGGGCGCGCTTGAGGGCTTTGTCCAGATCGAACTTGGTGCGGCGCACGACAACCTCGTGGCGGAAGTCCACGAACTCCTTGATGATTTCCTTGAGGCTGAGGGTGCGGGGACGGCCTTTCACCAGCGCCACGTTGTTGAACGAGAAGCTGGACTGCAGCGGGCTGTACTTGAACAGCATGTTGAGCACCACGCCGGAGTTGGTTCCCTGCTTGAGGCGGATGACCACGCGGGTTTCTCCGCGGGAGCTTTCGTCGTTGATATAGGAAATGCCCTCCACTTTCTTTTCCTCTGCCAGCTGGGCGATTTTCTCAATCATTTCCCGCTTGTTCACCATGTAAGGGATTTCCGTAACCACAATGGTTTCACGGCCGTGTTCGTCTACCTCGATTTCCGTCTTGGAGCGGATGACCACGCGGCCGCGGCCGGTTTCGTACGCCTCCTTGATGCCGGAAACGCCCATCACAATACCGCCGGTAGGGAAATCCGGGCCTTTGATATAGTGCATGAGTTCTTCCGTGGTGATTTCCGGATTGTCGATGTAGGCGCAGATGGCGTCGCAGCACTCGCCCAGGTTGTGGGGAGCCATATTGGTGGCCATACCTACGGCAATACCCGATGCGCCGTTCAGGAGCAGCAACGGGGCCTTGGTGGGCAGGACAGTGGGTTCCTCCAGGGTATCGTCAAAGTTGAGGGTCATGTCCACGGTGTCCTTATCCATGTCTCCCAGCACATCCTCTGCCATTTTCTGGAGCTTGGCTTCCGTGTAACGCATGGCGGCCGGAGAGTCTCCGTCTACCGAACCAAAGTTACCCTGGCCCTTTACCATGGGATAGCGCTGGTTCCATTCCTGGCCCAGGCGCACCATGGCGTCATACACGCTGGAGTCTCCGTGCGGGTGGAACTTACCCATCACTTCACCCACGATACGGGCGCTCTTCTTGGTTTGGCCGTTAAAGCTCAGGCCCATGTTGTCCATGCCGAACAGAACGCGGCGCTGAACGGGTTTGAGGCCATCGCGGGCATCCGGCAGGGCGCGGGAGACAATCACCGACATGGAGTAGTCGATATACGCGGTGCGCATTTCGTGGTCTATCTCCACCTGCTCGATGTAGCCGGTTCCGGGCACCTGCTCCAACTGATTCTTCTCTTCGTTATTATCCATTTTATTGAATGATTTTACTTATCTTATAAACATACAAAGATAAGAAAAAAAATTGATTCCGACAAGCCCTGAAACCGGACTTATTTTGACGATACGTCCACCCAGCGGATATCGCTGTCCCGGCGCCACCAGGTGAGCTGGCGCTTGGCATAATGACGCGTGCTGGCCTGGATGTGCCGGACGGTGGTTTCCAGGTCGAATTTACCGTCAAAATATTCGAAGAATTCGCGATAGCCCACGGTTTGCAGAGCGGGCAAATCCCGGTACGGCAGCATGGCGCGGGCCTCCCCTTCCAGGCCTTCTGCCACCATTTGCTCCACGCGGGCATTGATGCGCTCGTAGAGCTGCTCCCGGGGCCGTTCCAGGCCCGTTTTCACAATGGTGAAATCCCGCTGCTTGAAGCTGCGTGTCTTAAAAGAAGAGAACGGCTGGCCGGTGTACATGCTCACCTCCAGGGCGCGCACCACCCGCTGTCCGTTGTTCATATCCAGTTCCTCGTAGGAAACGGGGTCCAGTTCCTTTAACTGCTGGGCCAGTACCTCCACGCCCTCCGTTTGCAGGCAGTCCATCAGGTGCCGGCGCAGTTGCAGGGGCACCTCCGGGAAATCGTCCAGGCCATAACAGAACGCGTCGATATACAGCATGGAGCCGCCGCACATTACCAGGTGCTCGTGCCCCTGAGCGAACAAATGGCTGACCAGCTCCAGCGCCTCCATTTCATAGATGCCGGCCGTATAGTTCCGCGTAACGGGTACTGTGCCTATGAAATAATGCTGCACCGCAGCCAGTTCCTCTCTTGAAGGTGCTGCGGTGCCGATGGAGAGCCCCTCGTAAATTTGGCGGGAGTCGCAGGAGATGACCGGAGAACCTACCTCAAGGGCGCGCGCAATGGCATAGCCGGTTTTGCCGACAGCGGTGGGGCCCAGTATAATCTCCAGCGTATGGGGCATGCCTATTCTTCGCCCTCTTCAAAGATTTCCTTGCCGTCTTCGTCGTCCTCCTCTTCTTCCTCGTCCTCGAAGTCTTCGTCGTCCAGGTCATCGTCCTCTTCTCCGGGAAGACGGCGCTGGCGGTCCGGAAGGTCCTCGAAGGCCACATAGCCGTTCTCAAACTCGATGGGGTTGGGGCCTTTGCTTTCCACCAGCTGCGGGAAGTCCGGCCGCACGGCCGCGCCCTCCGCTTCTCCCTCGATGGTGATATTCACGCTTTTGCGGTTGGTGACATCGTAGAAATACACAAAGTCCGTGGCACCGGCCTTGACAGTCTTTTCCAGGGAAGTCTCATCTACGGTGCCCCAGCCAAGGTCGAACAGGCCGTAACGGCCCACCACAGAGCCGGTTACGTCCAGTGCCTTGAACATGATGATGGCGTCCTGGGGAAACTCAAGATCGGCCCGGAGCTGCTTATGAAGGGTGTACAGCGTAGTGGCGCCGTGCACATGATATATTCTGAAAAAACCCTTGATACCCGAGAGGGTTACTCGCAGTTTGAATACCATACTGTTAACGCTTCTTTTTTCGGTAACACAAATATAGGGCTTTTTTCCCGTTCCGTTGCAAATTATTGCAAAAATCACTATTTTCGTATCGATGGAAGAAGCATTTGACGCATATCGTTCCCTGGCGGCGCCCGCCGAAGGATTGTTCAAGGACAACGGTTCCCGGTTCATCGCCCTGGCCTACCCCGTAGAGACGGAGGAGGAGGTAAAGAGCATTGTCGCCGGCCTCAGAAAGGAATACCACGACGCCCGGCATCACTGCTATGCGTATCGGCTTGGTTATCAAGGGGATGTCTTTCGCGCCAGCGACGACGGAGAGCCTGCCGGCAGCGCCGGACGTCCCATCCTGGGCCAGATCGATTCTGCCGGCCTGAGCGACGTCCTGGTGGTGGTGGTGCGCTATTTCGGCGGCATCAAGCTGGGCATCCCGGGGCTCATCCGGGCGTATAAAACCTCCACGGCCGATGCCATCGCGAGCGGACAAATCGTCACAAAGATTGCCGGGAAAAACTTCAAGGTCCACTTTGAGTACCTGTCCATGAACGCCGTCATGAAGGTGCTCAAGGACATGGACATCCAGCCGCGGGCGCAGGACTTTGGGGAAAGCTGCACGCTGGAAGTGCGGGTGCGGCTGTCCGCCGTGGCGGATTTTAAAAACCGCGTGGAAAATTACGCAAAATTGGAAGAAATATAGGTTTTGTCAATAAAAAATCTTAACTTGCAAGACCATAATTAATACACTTTATTTTAATACATCATGTCTAAAAAAGTTCATGTTTTCAATGCCGGCCCCTGCCTGTTGCCGCAGGTTGCCATCGACCATACCATCGAGGCCTTAAAAGACTTCAGCGGTACCGGAGTATCCCTGCTGTCCATCAGTCACCGCACCAAGGAGTGGGATGCCGTAATGGACGAGTGTCGCGCCCTGTGGAAGGAACTCCTCCACATCCCGGACACGCACGAGGTCGTGTTCCTGGGCGGCGGCGCATCGCTGCAGTTCCTGTACGTGGCCATGAATTACCTGGAGAAGAAAGCGGCCTACCTGGACACCGGCGTATGGGCTCACAAGGCCCTCGTAGAGGCCCAGGGTATTGGCGAGGCCTATGCCATCGCCTGCTCCAAGGACAAGAACTATTCCTATATTCCCAAGGGCTTCGAGATTCCCGCAGACCTGGACTACCTGCACATCACCACCAACAACACCATTTACGGCACGGAAATCAAGGAAGACATGGACTGCCCCTGCCCGCTCATTGCCGATATGTCCTCGGACATCATGTCCCGCCCGGTAGACGTGAGCAAGTATGACCTTATCTATGGCGGCGCCCAGAAGAACGTGGGCCCGGCCGGCGTCATCTTCGCCATTATCCGCAAGGAGTCCCTGGGCCGCGTAACGCGCCACCTGCCCACCATGCTCAACTACCAGACCCACATTGACAAACTCTCCATGTTCAATACCCCGCCGGTGTTCGCCATCTATGTGATGAACGAAACCCTCAAGTGGATCAAGAGCGTGGGCGGCGTAGAGGCCATCCAGAAAATCAACCAGAAGAAGGCCCGGCTGCTGTACGACGAAATTGACCGCAACAGCCTGTTCACCGGCACCGCCGCCAAGGAAGACCGTTCCCTCATGAACGTATGTTTTGTCATGGCCCCCGGCAAGGAAGAACTCCAGGACGAATTCTTCGCCTTTGCCAAAGAGCGCGGCATGGTGGGCATCAAGGGCCACCGCAGCGTAGGCGGTTTCCGCGCCTCCCTGTACAACGCCTGCCCTATCGAGAGTGTCCAGGCCCTGGTAGATTGTATGCAAGAATTTGAAGCTCTGAAAAAATAATGAACGTTTTACTTGCCACCCAAAAGCCCTTTGCCGCCGCTGCGGTTAAAGGCATTACCGGTATTCTGGAAGCTGCCGGTCACAAGGTCAGCAAACTGGAAAAATATGCCCAGCAGAGCGACTTTGTCGCCGCCGTGGCAGACGCCGAAGCCCTCATCATCCGTTCGGACAAAGTAACGGAAGAAGTGATGGCCGCCGCCCCCAAACTCAAGATTGTGGTGCGCGCCGGCGCCGGATTTGACAATGTGGACCTCGCCGCCGCCACCGCCCGCGGCATTGTGGTCATGAACACCCCGGGACAAAATTCCAACGCCGTGGCGGAACTCGCCTTGTGCCTGATGATTTTCATGGCCCGCACCCAGCTTACCCCTGCCACCGGTTCGGAGCTTCTGGGTAAACGGCTGGGCGTACAGGCCTACGGCAATGTGGGCCGCCTGGTGGGCCAGAAAGCCAAGGCCCTGGGCATGGAAATCTGCGCCCTGGACCCGTTCCTCACGGACGAACAGATTATCGCCGGCGGCGCCCAGCCCGTCCACTCCGTGGAAGAGCTCTACGCCACATCGGACTACCTGTCCATCCACATCCCGGCCCTTCCCGCCACCATTAAGAGCATCGGCTATGACCTTATTACCAAGATGCCTAAAGGTGCCACGCTGGTGAACACGGCCCGCAAGGAAGTCATCGACGAGGAAGGCCTTATGAAAGCCCTGGAAGAACGCGAAGACCTGAAATATGTCACGGACGTCATGCCGGACAACTACGCCGCCCTGCAGGAAAAGTTTGGCACGCGCGTATTTGCCACGCCCAAGAAGATGGGCGCCCAAACGGCCGAGGCCAATGTGAACGCCGGCCTGGCCGCCGCCCGCCAGATTGTGGACTTCTTTGCAACAGGCAACACAAGATTCCAGGTGAACAAATAGAATTGCAAATGAAAGCACAGATGTATCGCAGTTGGAGAGAAGAGTTAACAGCCAGTATCTGCGCTGATTCTGCAAAATTCAAAGAAATATTTTATGAAAAAATAGCTTTACTTACCTTTTTTTCTTTTTTTACTGCTTCTTACTTACAGGCTCAAGACATAGACGATTTTTACATTGGGAAGCTATACATAGTAAAAGAAAATAAGGAACTCACTTCACAGAATCGAGGATTCAACCATATTGGTGATTTCGATTTTGAAAGTTTTGTAAAAGACTTTGGTCTGCCCGACTCATATACGCCACTTGACGAATCTCGAACGCCCCTTCCCGATAACGGTAAGAGGGCTTTCTCGGCGACATATTTGTCACAGGATGGAAAATATGACACCTTGTTTTTTGAGAACAACGAGCTTTGCGGATATAATGTTTATTCACGGCGGTTTGCCATCGCGAAGAAACTCTTTGATGGAGGGATTCGAATCGGAGACCCTATTTCCAAAGTTAAAGCGCTCTTTGGAAAGTCGGATCACTTCATTTGCGAAACAAGCGGCTTAATTGTTACATACACAGACAAAACGAATGAATCGACCTCAAATGACAGCCCTAACTTCTGGTTATATGAAGGAGACTACCCTATTGCTATGATTATAAATAACGATACTATTAGCTACCTGGGACTATATGTTAATGAGTATTAATTAAATAAGTTTGTATTTATGGTACGAGTAAAACCCTTCGCGGCCATTCGCCCGCCCAAGAATCTGGTAACGGAAGTTGCCGCTCCCCCGTATGACGTCCTCAACTCCGAGGAAGCCCTGGCCATGGCCGGTGAAAAGAGCCTCCTGCACATCACCAAGCCGGAAATTGACTTCTCCCCCATCGCCGGCGAGCACGAGCAGCGCACCTATGACAAAGCGGTAGCCAATTTCAAGGCCTGGAAAGAGAAAGGCTGGCTGGTACAGGACGACAAAGAAAAGTACTATGTGTACGCCCAGACCATGGGCAGCCGCACCCAGTATGGTATTGTCCTCTGTGCCCACACCGACGATTACGCCAGTGGCATTATCAAGAAGCACGAGCTCACCCTCAAGCCCAAGGAAGACGACCGCATGATCCACGTGCGCATCCAGAACGCCAATATCGAGCCCGTCTTCTTTGCCTTCAAGGACCACGCGGAGCTCAACGACATCATTGCCAAGACAGCCGCCGGAGCACCGGAATACAAGTTCGTGGACGAGAACAACTTCACGCATACCTTCTGGGTGATTGACGACGACGCCACCATTGCCCGCATCACGGAAATCTTCACCAAGGACATCGACGCGTTTTATGTGGCCGACGGCCATCACCGCACGGCTGCCGCCGCCCGCGTGGGCGCAGAGAAAAAAGCGCAGAATCCGCACCACACCGGCAACGAGGAGTACAACTACTTCATGGCGGTGTGCTTCCCGCAGAGCCACCTGGCCATCATCGACTACAACCGCGTAGTGAAGGACCTCAACGGCCTGAGCACCCAGGAGTTCTTCAAAGCCCTGGAGGAAGACTTCATTGTGGAATGCAAGGGAGATGCAGCGATTTACCATCCCAGCGGCCTGCACAACTTCTCCATGTACATTGAGGGCGTGTGGTACAGCCTTACCGCCAAGCCGGGCCGCTACAACGACGCCGACCCTATTGGCGTGCTGGATGTCACCATCCTGAGCAACCTCGTGCTGGACAAGATTCTGGGAATCAAGGATTTGCGCACAGACAAGCGTATCGACTTTGTGGGCGGTATCCGTGGCCTTGGGGAGCTTTCCCGCCGCGTAGATTCCGGAGAGATGAAGGTGGCCTTTGCCCTGTATCCGGTTTCCATGGACCAGCTCATGAGCATTGCGGACACCGGCAACATTATGCCGCCCAAAACCACCTGGTTTGAGCCCAAGCTCCGCAGCGGCCTAGCAATCCATAGCCTGGATTAAGCCCCAAAGAACAACCCCAACGGAGACGGAGACATTCAGCGAGTGTTTGGTCCCCTGCTGCGGGATTTCGAGAGCAAAGTCAGCGGCGTCTACAACTTCCTGTTGTACGCCGCTGACTTCGTTTCCAAAGACCAGGGCATACCTCCGGCCGGGTTCCCGGCGAAAATGGTCCAGTTTTACCGAGTGGACCGTTTGCTCCACGGCAACAACCGTATATCCATCGGCCTGTAACTGCTTTACCAGGGCCACCACGTCTTCCACGTGCTCCGAAGGAACGGACAATTCTGCCCCCAGGGCCACTTTGTGCAGTTCCGGGGACGGCGGGACGGGACAGATACCGCCCAGATAAATCCTGTCTACGCCAAAGGCATCGCCGGTGCGGAAAGCGCTGCCCACGTTGTGCGCGCTGCGGATATTGTCCAGCACCAGCACAAGGCCGCTCTCCTTCCTATGGCGGTACTGCTCTGCCGTCAATCGGCCCAATTCTATATTGAGAAGTTTTCTGTCTTTCATGTTGCAAAGGTAAAGGTTTTCTTGTAAATTTGTGAAAATATTAGCTTACACTAACCACTCAGTATGAAACGCGATTCTCAGCTTTTTGACCTTATTGACAAGGAACAGCAGCGCCAGGCCGCCGGTCTGGAACTCATTGCCTCGGAAAATTATGTTACCGATGAAGTGCTGGAAGCCATGGGCTCCGTATGCACCAACAAATACGCAGAGGGCTACCCCGGCAAGCGCTATTACGGCGGCTGCGAGGTAGTGGACCAAATTGAGCAGCTGGCCATCGACCGCCTGTGCGCCCTGTACGATGCCGAGTATGCCAATGTGCAGCCGCACTCCGGTGCCCAGGCCAACATGGCCGTCACCATGGCCATCCTCAAACCCGGAGACACCTTCATGGGACTGGACCTGTCCATGGGCGGCCACCTTACCCACGGCTCCCCCGTCAACGCTTCCGGTATCCTGTATCACCCCGTGGCGTACGGGCTCAATCCGGAAACCGGCCGCGTGGACTACGACGAAATGGAGCGCAAAGCCCTGGAGTGCAAGCCCAAGCTCATCATCGGCGGTGCATCGGCCTATTCCCGTGAATGGGATTACGAGCGCATGCGCGCCATCGCAGACAAAGTGGGCGCCATCCTGTGGATCGATATGGCCCACACCGCCGGCCTCATTGCCGCGGGCCTGCTGAAGAACCCGGTAAAATACGCGCATATAGTCACGTCCACCACCCACAAGACCCTCCGCGGGCCGCGTGGCGGCATTATCCTCATGGGCAAGGACTTTGACAACCCCTGGGGCCTCACCACGCCCAAGGGAGAGATCAAGAAGATGAGCGCCATCCTGAATTCCGCCGTTTTCCCGGGCATCCAGGGCGGGCCGCTGGAGCATGTAATTGCAGCCAAGGCCGTGGCCTTCTGGGAGGCCGCCCAGCCGGAATACAAGCAGTACCAGAAGCAGGTGGTGGCCAACGCCGCCGCCATGTGCCAGGCTTTCATCGACAAAGGCTATAAAATTATCTCCGGCGGAACGGACAACCACCTCATGCTCATCGACTTACGTCCCAACTTCCCGGATCTGACAGGCCGCGTCGCAGAGAAAGAACTGGTCCGGGCCGATATTACCGTGAACAAGAACATGGTGCCCTTCGACAGCCGCAGCGCCTTTGCCACCTCCGGCCTTCGCATTGGCACGCCGGCCGTCACTTCCCGCGGCTTCGAGGAAAAGGATATGCAGCAGATTGTGGAACTGATAGACCGCGTACTGGAGTCGGCCAACAAACATTTTGCCGCCCTTACCGCCAAGGAGCCCACGGAGGCCCAGACGGCGGAACGCATTGCCCACAAACTGGTCCTGGACGAGGTAAAACGCCAGGTCCACTCCATGACCGCAGAAAGGCCCCTGAACCGTTACTAATCATGAAAAAGTGTTTTCTTCTTTTGGGCTGCGTGTTGGCTTTTGTAGCCTGCACGCCCGGTACGCAGCCTGTAAAGCCGCTCATCCCCTCCGGCACCACGCCCACCACGCCCACCCAGCCATCGCAGCCATCGCAGCCGGATGCCCTCAAGGTGGATGTAGTCACCGGAGCAGCCAGTGATTTGACCGCCTTCTCTGCAACCCTTAACGGAAGCAGCGCCGGCGCCAATGCCACCATCCGCGAGGTCGGCTTTGAATGGGGCCCTACGGACCAGATGACCTATACGGAACAGGCCAGCGGCACCACCAGTTTCAGCGTCCAACTCCAAGACCTGGAGCCGCAGAGCACCTATTGGTATCGGGCCTATGTCATTCTCCAGCGAGACAATGAGATTAAGACCTTCTACGGGGAAAGCCGTTCCTTTACTACGCAGGCAAAGGACACGCCGTCTTCCTCTTCCGTTCCTGCCTGGGCAGAGATGCCGGCAGTAAACATCAAGGAGAAGAACAACTATCTGGTCAGCAGCGCGGACGAGAATCTGTATATTGCCTGGCACTACAGCCCGGATGTCAAAGGGCCCGGCAACAAGCCAGCCCGCAACTATACGGTGTGTTTCAGTGCGGAAGACCACTGCCCCCTGTGGGTAGCGGCGCCACGGCATAGCATGTATGTGGGCAGTTCCGGACGCACAGACGCGTACAAAGCCGATCCTGACATCCCCTCCGGCATCCAGTACAAGTCCAAATCTACGGGCGGCGGATGCAACAAGGGCCACATGCTGGGCTCGGCGGAACGCACGTGCTCGCGTGCCACCAATGAGCAGGTTTTCTATTACAGCAACATCGCCCCCCAATTGAGCAGCGGCTTCAACACCGGAGGCGGCGGATGGAACATCCTGGAAGATTTTGTAGACAAACAGGTGTGCAAGGATACCCTCTACGAGGTACTGGGTTGCTACTTTAAACAATACAAAGACGGTTATGGGAAATCGGCCTCCCCCGGAAAAATCTCCTTTGGCGGGCGTTCAGACGTCTCCATTCCCACCATGTACTACTATGTGCTGCTCCGTACCAAGAACGGGGACACCGGCAAACGGGTGCAGGACTGCAGCGCCTCGGAGCTCAAGTGCGTGGCTTTTGTCCGTGCCCACAGCAATGACCTCAAGGGGCAAGCTGTGACAAGCAAGGAACTCATGTCGGTAGCAGACCTGGAGCAGTTAACGGGAGTCACCTACTTCCCCAACGTTCCCAATGCCCCTAAGAGCACCTACTCCGCCGCAGACTGGGGGCTGTAGACTGAAAAATACTTGGTTTTTTACTATCCTTGCAGCCTAATGTACCTTAACTGAACCTGTTTGATATGAAAATGAACATTCCACTGATGGCTACGCTCCTGGGCCTGTCCCTGATTGTGTGCCCGCTCATGTACATCTATGTGGGTCCCGCGCTGGATGCGACGCAGCTTTCCACCCTCAAAACCCTGGGCGCCATTTGCGCCTGCAGTGCCATCTATTGCTTTGTGGTGGGCGAACTCACCGGCAACAATTCCCAGATGGACAAGCTGTGGAGCCTCCTTCCCATTGCCTATACCTGGATTATCGCCATCAACGGCGGCATGCAGCTCCGTCTGGTGGTAATCGCCATCCTGGCCACCCTGTGGGGCTGCCGCCTCACCATGAATTTTGCCCGGAAAGGGGCCTATAAGCTCAAATTCTGGGAGGGCGAAGAAGACTACCGCTGGAGCGTGGTGCGGAACGGCGCCCCCTTCAAGGGCAACCGCCTGGCATGGGGCCTGTTTGACCTGCTGTTCATTTCCATCTACCAGAATGTGCTGGTCCTGATGACCACCTTCCCGGCGCTGGTAAGCATGAACTCCACCGTCCCCTTTGGCTGGGTAGATATCCTTGCCGCCGCCCTCATGTTCTATTTCATTGCCCACGAGACCATTGCCGACGAGCAGCAGTGGGCCTTCCAGACCACCAAATGGAAAATGATCAAGGCCGGACAGAAGCTGGAAGACCTGCCCGCTCCGTATAACAAGGGCTTCAATACGCACGGCCTCTGGAGCCACAGCCGTCACCCCAACTACCTGGGTGAACAGGGTACCTGGTGCGCCCTGTATATCTTCTCCATCGGCGCCGGTGTGGGCGTTTTCAACTGGAGCATCATTGGCGCGCTGCTGCTGATTGTACTCTTCCTCGGCAGCTCCGCTCTGGCGGAGGAAATCAGTTCCGGCAAATACCCGGAATACGCCAAATACTGCCAGGCCGTTCCCCGGTTCTTCCCCGGAAAGAAATACAACGGATAAGAAAAAAGCGGGTTGCCCCGCTTTTTTATTTTGCCTTGATTAAATATTCCGTGGAAATGCCGCCGAATTCTTCCAGTACCATTCTGGAAAGCTGGCCGTTTTTCTTGTAGTCCAGCTCCATGCCGGAATAGCCTTTGGGTTTGGCCTTGCGCACCTTGATGACCACATGCTTGCCGCCGTCCTTGTTGTCGGAAACGGTGCAGTCCGCATTCAGTTCCTCGGCAATGGTGTCGTATTTGCCGGCGAGACCGTAGATGATGGCATTGCTTTCCACCTTGATGGACTTGTTGTTCTCCCGGTTCACATCCAGCGCCACCCCACGCATATCCATGCGAAGGTAGGGGCCGTCAATGATAAAGTAGTCGCCTTCCGGTTTGGTATAAAGCATGGCCAATTGGTCAGGGGCGGTGAAGGTGATGGTGCCCTCGCTCTTAATGACACGGCCGGAAATTTTCAATGTTTTGGCCTGGGTAAAAGTACCTTCCAGGTTCTGTGCTCCTGCTGCGATACCGCAGAGAAGCAGCGCAAATGTAAGGATTTTCTTCATAGCAGAGATTAATTGCTACAAAAACAATGCCCGCGCAATTTTGACATTTTGTCAGTTTCCTGTAGCGGGCGCGATTGTTGATAAGGGGAAATTGATTATTTTTGTATTCATGCAACTGAAAGTTACCGAAGACCTCAATCTGGTCATTAAATACGCGCGGGAGGAAGCCATGCGCACCGGCAGTTATGGGATAGGCCCGGACCATCTGTTCCTGGGCATCATCCGCCACGAGGAGAATCCGGCGTTCAAGGCGCTGCAGGACCTGGCCATTGAGCCGGCCGACCTCAAAGCCTTTATCGACCAGCGCATTTTCACCAACGAGACCATCCCGTACGAGCAAATTGACAACATCAGTTTCTCGCGCCAGGCGCAGAACGTGCTCAGTATCACCGTCATGGAAGCCACCCGGCTCAAGAGCCCGGCGGCCGCACCCCAGCATTTGCTCCTGGCCCTGTGCCGCACCACGGAGAGCTACGGACAGGTGTACCTGCGCTCGCACGGGATAGACTATGGACGCCTCTTGGCCTACATGGAAGACGAAGGCCTTCTGCGCCCGCAGCAGCAGGAGACGCAGGACCAAGAGGACCCCAAACAGCCCTCCCAGGGACCGGAAGAGGAACCCGCAGAGGAGAAAAAGCTGGACATTGAGGAGTTTGCCTATGACCTCACCCGGGCAGCCCGCGAGGGCAAGCTGGACCCGGTGGTAGGCCGCGACACGGAAATTGCCCGCGTCATCGAGATTCTGGGCAGGCGCAAAAAGAACAACCCCATGCTCATCGGCGAGCCCGGCGTGGGAAAAAGCGCCATTGTGGAGGGTATCGCCCAGCGCATCGCCACCGGCGACATCTCCGCCGCGCTGGCAAAAAAACGCATCCTTTCCCTGGATATCGCCTCCGTAGTGGCCGGTACCAAATACCGGGGCGATTTTGAAAAACGCCTCAAGACCATCATCAAAGAAGCCTCGGAGAACCCGGACCTGATCCTGTTCATTGACGAGTTCCACACCATCGTGGGGGCCGGCGGCGCTTCCGGCAGCCTGGATGCCGCCAACATGCTCAAGCCGGCGCTGGCGCGCGGAGAATTCCAGTGCATCGGTGCCACTACCCTGGACGAATTCACCAAGATTGTGGAAAAGGACGGTGCGCTGGACCGCCGTTTCCAGAAGATTGTGGTGGAATCCACGGACGTTCCGCAGTCCATTGCTATTCTGCAACAGCTCAAGCCCAAATACGAGGAATTCCATGGCATCACCTACACCGACGATGCCGTAGAGGCTGCCGTGCGCCTGACCGACCGCTACATTACGGATAAATCCCTGCCGGACAAGGCCATTGACGCCCTGGACGAGGCCGGTTCCATGGTACGCCTGTCCCTGACCAAGAAAAAGGGCCGCAGCCATGTGGTAGAGGCCGAGGACATTGCCTCCGTGGTTTCCAAAATGACAGGCATTCCGGTGAACAAGGTAGCCGAGAGTGAAGGCAATCGCCTGGTGAAGATGCGCGAGCGCCTCAGGCAGCGCATCATTGGCCAGGACGAGGCCGTGGAAAAGGTGGTGCGCGCCATCCAGCGCAACCGGGCCGGCCTCAAGGACCCGCACCGGCCCATCGGCACATTCCTGTTCTTTGGCCCCACCGGCGTGGGGAAAACGCAGCTGGCCCGTTCGCTGGCAGAGTATCTGTTTGACAGCGAGGACAATCTGGTGCGCATAGACATGAGTGAGTACATGGAGAAGTTCAGCGTGTCGCGCCTGATTGGGGCGCCTCCGGGGTATGTGGGCTACGAGGAAGGCGGTCAGCTCAGTGAACGCGTACGCCGCAAACCCTATTGCGTGGTGCTGCTGGACGAGATTGAGAAAGCGCATCCGGACATCTTTAACCTGCTGCTGCAGGTGATGGACGAAGGCCGGCTCACAGACAGCAACGGACGTACGGTGGACTTTAAGAATACCATTGTCATCATGACCTCCAATGTAGGCAGCCGCGAGATGGAGGAATACGGCAACGGAATTGGTTTTGCCACAGCGGGCAAGAACGTGGAAATGGATCGTCGTTCCGTGGTGGAAAAGGCGGTGAAGAAGGCGTTCCCGCCGGAATTCATCAACCGTGTGGACGACCAGGTATACTTTAACTCCCTTACTAGGGAATCCATTGAGTCCATCATAGACATCGAACTCAAAGACCTGCGGGCACGGGCGCTGGAAGCCGGTTACAAGCTCACCATCACCCCTTCCGCCAAGCGTTTTATTGCCGATGCCGGCTACGACCCCGCCTATGGCGCCCGTCCGCTCAAGCGGGCCGTGATGCGCTATGTGGAAGACCCGGTGTCCGAATTCATCATTGGGGACCGCATTCTGGCGGCCAGACAGAAAGACCGCAGCGCCGTGCGAACCCTCCGCGTAGGCCTGTCCCCGGACAAAGAATCCACCGTGGTGGACCTAAAGACGGAGTAAAGACAAGAAGGCGGGCCGGCGGCGCATTAGAGGCTGGCGGCCTGCTCAAACTCCAAATCCAGATCGCTAATGATATCCTTCAAGGCCTGGAAGGAAGTGGTGGAAGAAATCATGTTTCCGAGGGCGTCGATGTTGAAATCTGTGTTGCGCATGGTACTGTTCTTTTAAGTTTCTGGTGCAAAGATACAGTCACCTTGCGCCAAACCATTGCGCAAGCAGAAAATTTTACAGATTTTCCATTGAAATGGCGGATGCGCCTGGCTCCTTCCCGGCTGACATCATCCTCCAGCGTAAAAGCCAAACGAACGTAGCCGTCGAAGGAATCGCCGAAGGCCAGTCCGGGCGTGAGTGAGACATGCTCCTTCTCCAACAGGGAGAAGCAGAAGGAACGCGAATCCAACCCCGTTGCCGATATGTCCGTGAACAGATAAAACGCGGCATCTGGGATATGATACCGAATCCCGGGAATCCCTTCCAGGGCATCCACCAGCGTTTTCCTTCTGGCCAGGAAAGTATTCCGAATAGGCGTAACATAGTTTTCCGCATGGGTAACGGCCTCAAGGGCGGCCCATTGCGAGATGCCACTGGCACAAACCGCCACATTTTCCTGCATTTTGGCCAGCCGCTTGATAAAATGCGGCTCACCAATCACATAGCCCACTCTCCATCCGGTCATGCAAAATGCCTTGGAGAACGAATTGAACACAATCAGGTGTTCTGCGGGGTAGAAAGCAGATATGGAATGGAAGGGCTTGTCATAAACCAGGGTCGAATAGACCTCATCGGAAAAGACATACAAGCCTTTTTCCTCGGCCAGATTGGCAATTTCCTTCAGCAGTTCAACGGGATAAACAGTTCCGGTGGGATTGTTGGGCGAATTTATGACAATTATCCGCGTCCTATGGTTGATAAGCGACCGTACATACGCCAGGTCCGGAAGAAAGCCCTCCGTAAATGTTTCCGCCATAACAGGCTTCGCCCCACACAGCAGCACGTTGTTCGGGCATTGAGACCAAGTAGGGCCGATGATAATTACCTCGTCACCGGGATTCAGGAGCATCCTGAAGGCCAGGTGAATCGCCTCCGTTGCGCCAACGGTGACCGCCACATTCTCTGCCTTAATATCCATGCCCGCCTTTTGGGACTCGTAAGTGGCGATGGCTTCCCTAAGCTGCAGGATGCCGGCGCTCGCCGTATAGCGAGTCCGGTGCTCCCGGATACACTTATACGCCGCCTCGCAAATTCCGTCCGGAGTAGGAATATCCGGGTCTCCCAAAGAAAAATCTACGACGTCGTCATATTGCTGCGCCAGTGCGAGAAATTTCCGTCCCAAAGTTCCGCGGATATTCCAAGACAAATCGGAAAGTATCATAATTGCAAAATTTAGGTCTTACAAAAAAAGCAAATAACTTCCAGATTATTGTCAAAATCCATATACCAGTCCATACTTGTCATGAAGGCCCTTGAGTCTTCCGTCGGACTTCATTTCCTGAATCTTCGCATTGACCTTCTTCAGAAGATCCTCCTGCCCTTTCCGCATGAGGACACCAATCTGCCCCCGGGTGAAGGGTGTGCCCAGAAGCGGGGCTGCAAGACGGGTGTCGTTCTGGACATACCAGGGCGCTTCCGTGATTTCCGTTATCATCACGTCGGCCTCCCCCGCAGCCACCTTGGAGGGGATTTCTTCATTCTTCTCGAAGACGATAAGCGTACATGACGGAAGGTTCTCCCGGGCGAACTTCTCGTTGAGGCCTCCCGGATTGACCATCACCCGGACCTCCGGCTTGTCGAGGTCTTCAAGCGACTTGTATTTATCGGCCTCCTCCTTCCGGCAGAGGATGGTTTTACCGTTACAGAGGTAGCCTTCGGACATGTCCATGGACTGGAGCCTCGCATCTGTGATGGTGATTCCGCCGATGGCGAAGTCAAACAGTTCCGGTGTCTGGACATCTGCCGACAAGGTTGGCCAGGAGGTGGGGACATAACTGACACTGACACCCAGTGCGCCTGCAATCTCTCCTGCCACATCAATCCCGAATCCCCAGTACTCTCCGGTCCCCGGTTCCTTGTAACTTAATGGCCGATAATCCCCCGTCGTACCGACAAGAAGGGGCCCCCGTTTTTGGATCTTATCGAGCGTTGGCGTGCTGGACACTCTTTTTTGTAATCCGCAGCCAACGGCAACGGAGCACAGGATAAGGGCGGAGAGAAATATCTTAAGGTATCTTTTCATTGCTCTATCTTGACAAGTTTGAGTTCGAAATAAGTGTCTAAAGGTAGTAAAAATCTGCGAGATGCTCAAATCCAGACATTCCTTAACGCATTATTGGCCAGTTTTCGTGTAATGCCTTGGGGTATACACAAGTCTCGCTTACATCGGCACTTTTGTATACGCCTCCCCTCTATTGCATCTTATGGTTCTTTCTGCATCATCTACCGTATCTAAAATACCTGACACTTAGAATGGTGCGGGGCTTTACATGAAAAAAAAGTCTTGTCTACTGCAGAATTTTTTTGATACCTGAGAAAAAATAGTTTTCTTTGTACAAAATGATGTGTAATGCTCGGCATTAAACCTAATAGGGCTCCCATTCAGGGACAATTCGCGAAGAAACTTCGCGAAGAAATCGCTATTGCCCGTGCCGAACGTGAACGTGCTCGGGGAGCACAGCCAAAAGCCAAAGTAGCGGAGAATCCAGAAAAGTAATAGCAGTTAGAAGATTTGCGGGGAGGATGTTATTGTTTTCTAAAGAGTCAGACGCTAAAATTCTTCACGATTTTGAATGCGGCATTGATGCCATGGATGAGTTTATCCATGGCGATTTGGATTCGTTCCTAAAGAATGACCCACGTTATCAGTTTTTCGTTGTACGAGAAAAAGAATCTGAACAGATTGTTGCAATGTACGTTATCAGCAACGGTAATTTTATAGATAATAATAACGAGTTCAATTATCTCCCATTCGGAGAGCCTTGGGGGTATCTTGATGATGACTGGGAACTACATGAGAGTACCAAATATTCAACTCTAGAGATTGATTACCTGGCAGTCAAACGTGAACTCAGAGAGAGAGGATACGGTCGGCAAATAATAAAGGAATTATCAAGAATGGCGGCTCAGAAAGATTTATTCTTCTTAACGGTAGAGGCCTATTACGATAATAACTATTCTGCTATTCCATTTTACGAAAAAACGGCTTCTTCCCTTTACAAGAATTATCGCCTAATAATAACACCTTACGGATGGCTATGCGAGTAGTAATTTAAGGAGTCACAGGTATAGCGCGTGGGTGTTCTTGATTTCGTCCATCACAAAGGAGGAGAGAATGGAGCCGATGGCGCTGATGTTGCCCAGAACATTGATGATGAACTCGTTGTAGTACTTCATGTCGGGCGCGTAAATTTTTAACAGATAGTCGTACTCGCCGGAGATGTTGTAGCATTCCGCCACCTGTGGGATGTCCCGGATGACGGAAATAAAGTCCCGGGCCACGGCGCGGTTCATCTGCTTGAGCTTCACGGAACAGAACACGGTGAATCCCCTCCCCAGCTTTTCTGCATCCAGCACGGCCACATATTGCTTGATAAAGCCACTCTTTTCCAGCCGCTTCATGCGCTCGAACACCGGCGTAGTAGAAAGGTTCACGCGCGCGGCCAGTTCCTTGGTGGTGAGCCGCGCATTTTCCTGCAGCGCCCGCAGTATTTGCAGATCCACTGCGTCCAGTACCATTTCGTTCATAAGAATAATTTTCTACAAATACCTATTTTTTAGGTTAGTTTTTCTAAATATTCCAATTCTAAAAGCAAATATAGTAATATTTTCCAAATTCTCTTGAACACTTGTTCGTTTTTTCCATACAGTCTATCTTTGCAATCCGAAGGATACTATGACAAAAAGACCTATGGCAAAGATTGACACATTATGCGTACATGCCGGCTACAGCCCCAAGAAGGGCGAGCCGCGGCAGCTTCCCATTATCCAGAGCACTACCTTTAAATATGAAACCTCGGACCAGATGGGCCGCTTGTTTGACCTGGAAGACGCCGGCTACTTTTATACCCGCCTGCAGAACCCCACGGTTGACGCCGTGGCAGCGCAAATCTGTTCCCTGGAGGGCGGTGTAGGCGCCATCCTCACCTCCTCCGGCCAGGCCGCCAACCTGTTCGCCTGCCTGAACATCGCCGGCGCAGGAGACCATATCGTCGCCGCCAACAACATCTACGGCGGCACCTTCAACCTGCTGGGCGTTACACTGGCAAAATTCGGCATTGAAGTTAGCTTTATCAAGGCCGATGCCCCCGACAGCGAGATTGAAGCCGCCATCCGGCCCAACACCAAGCTCATCTTCGGGGAAACCCTCTCCAACCCCGGCGTAGAGGTGCTGGATATTGCCCGCTGGGCCGCTGTAGCCCACAAAAACGGCCTGCCGCTGGTGATTGACAACACCTTCGCTACGCCCGTGCTGTGCCGCCCGTTTGAATGGGGGGCCGACATTGTGACCCATTCCACCACCAAATACATTGACGGGCATGGTACCAGCGTGGGCGGAGCCGTAGTGGACAGCGGCAACTTCCCCTGGGAAGAGTACGCAGACAAATTCCCCGGCCTCACCACGCCGGATGCCTCCTACCACGGCCTCACCTATACCAAGAAGTTTGGCAAAGCCGCGTTTATCACCAAGGCCGTCACACACCTGATGCGGGACCTGGGCAGCACCCAAAGCCCCCAGAATGCCTTCTACCTGCACCTGGGCCTGCAAACCCTGCACCTGAGGATGCCGCGTCACAGCAGCAGCGCCCTCACCGTGGCCCGCTGGCTGGAAAACTGCCCGGACGTAGCCTGGGTGCACTACCCAGGTCTGGAAAGCGACCCGCACCACAACCTGGCCATCAAATACCTGCCGAATGGCTGCAGCGGTGTGCTGTGCTTCGGTCTCAAGGGCGGCCGCGCCTTTGACAACCGCTTCCTGGACGCCCTAAAACTCACCACCATCGAAACCCACGTAGCCGACTGCCACACCTGCGTCCTGCATCCGGCCTCGCACACACACCGGCAGCTTTCCGACGAGCAGCTCAAAGCGGCCGGCATCGCCCCGGACCTCATCCGCTTCAGCGTGGGCCTGGAAGCCCCCGAGGACATTATCGCAGACCTTGAACAAGCCCTGAAAGCCGCAAAAGCATGATCCGACAAGAGATTACCGTTAACCTGAACTTAGAATGCGGCACGGTGCTGGAGCATGCACACATTGTCTATCATATCTCCCCCGGAACGGGGAAAGTCATTTGGATTTGCCACGCCCTTACCGCCAACAGCGACCCGGAAGACTGGTGGCCGGAGATGGTGGGGCCGGGCAAAAGCATCGACACGGAAAAAAGCCGCGTGGTGTGCGTGAATATGCTGGGGAGCGCGTATGGGTCCGAGGGGCCGGCGCGCGAGAACCCCGCCACCGGGCGCCCCTGGCTGCTGGACTTTCCGGATGTAACCATCCGCGACACCGTGCTGGCCTTTGAGGCCGTGCGCAAACACCTGGGAATTGAGAAGATAGACCTGTTAATCGGGGCATCCAACGGCGGATTCCACGCTTTGGAATGGGCCGTGATGCAGCCACAGCTCTTTGACCGCTGCCTGCTCCTGTGCACGGCGCCCCGCATCTCCCCTTTCCTGGGGGCCACGGTGGAAGCCCAGCGCATGGCCCTGGAAGCGGACCCGTCGTTCCGCGAGGCCCGTTCGCTCGCCGGCGGCCGGGAGGGGCTCAAATGCGCCCGTGCCCAGGCCCTCATCAGCTACCGCTGCTTCAAGGGGTATGGCCTCACCCAGGCCGAAGAAGACCCGGACACCCTCTTTGCCGGCCGTGTGGCCTCCTACGAGCGGTACCAGGGCGAAAAACTGGTGCGCCGCGGCTTTGACGCCTACTCCTACTACTGCCTGTGCAATGCCCTGGACAGCCACAACGCGGGCCGGGGCCGGGGCGGCGTGCAAAAGGCCCTGCAGGGCATCAAAGCCCGCACAACGGTGGTCGCCGTGGACACCGACCTCATTTTCCCGCCGGCGGAAGGCCGGCAGTGGGCCGCCTGGATTCCGGGCGCACAATATGTAGAAATCAGTTCCAATTTTGGCCACGACGGCTTCCTGCTGGAAACCGCCAAATTATCGGCCCTTATCCTGTAACCTATGCAAGTACTCAAATTCGGCGGCACCTCCGTTGCAAGCGCGGACGCCATGCTGCAGACCATCCAAATTGTTCAGAAGGCCCTGGAGGCCGATCGCACCCTTGTGGTGAGTTCCGCCATCAGCGGCTGCACCGACGCCCTCATCGAGATGGGCCGCCTGGCCGCCGCCCGCGACGAGGCCTACAAAGAGCGCCTGAACCGCTGGCAGGAACGGCACCACGCCATCATAGACAAGCTCCTTCCCGCCGGCTACAGGAATAAGACGCAGGGCGCCGTGGACGGGCTCTTCGGGCAGCTGGAAAGCATCCTGCAGGGCGTTTTTCTCCTGGGCGAGCTCTCCCCTACCAGCCTGAGCGCCGTGGAAAGTTTTGGCGAGCTGTTCTCTACGCGCATCCTCACGGACAGCTTTCTCTCACAGGGCATTGCGTGCCGATGGCTGGACGCCCGCGAGATTGTCCGCGTGCGGGACGGCGTAGTGGAAAGCGCGGAGACCTATCGGCGCGTGCAGGAGGCCGTTGAGCAGCATTCGCGCGCAGAGCTGTTCATCGTCCCGGGCTTCATTGCCCGCGACCAGGACGGCAAGGTAACCACCCTCGGGCGCGGCGGCTCAGACTACACCGCGTCGCTGTTCGCCGTGGGCATCCACGCCCGCCGGGTAGAGATTTGGACCGATGTTCCGGGCATCATGACCGCCCACCCGGAGGTGGTGCCGTCGGCCCGTCCCATTCCGCATATCTCCTACCGCGCCGCGCAGGAGCTGTCCCACTTCGGTGCCAAGGTGATTTATCCGCCCACCATCCAACCCGTTGTGGCAGAGGGCATTCCCATTTACGTGAAAGACACCTTCCATCCGGATGAGCCGGGCACGCTGGTGGAGAAAAATCCGCCACGGGCGCAAGGGGGCGCCATCGGTATTGCCCACTCCCACGGCCTGGCGCTCATCTCGCTGGAAGGGAGCGGCATGGTGGGCGTTCCGGGCTTCAGTTCCCGCCTCTTTGACGCCCTGTCCCGCGCCGGCATCAACATCATCCTCATCACGCAGGCCTCGTCCGTGCACTCCATGTGCATCGCCATTGCCGCGGCCGACGCCGAGAAAGCCCGGAGGGCGGCCGATGCCTGCTTCGCCTACGAAATCTCCCTCGGGAAACTGAATCCGCTACGCGTGGAAAAAGGCTTTTCCATTGTCTGCGTCATCGGGGACGATATGCTGGGCCACAGCGGCGCCACCGGCAGCATGCTGGCCGCCCTGAGCCGTCACAGCATCCCGGTACGCGCCACCGCCCAAGGTTCCTCGGAGCGGAACATCTCCGTGATTGTCCCTTCCGAGCGGGCCGACGAAGCCATCCGCGCCATTCACCACGAGTTCTTCGACCGTTTCACCAACCAGGTCATTCCCCTGTTCATTGCCGGTTACGGCCGCGTGGGCAAGGCGTTGGTGAACATGCTGCTGGACAATGCAGCGGCCATTGCCAAGCGTTCCGGCAAAGAGCTCCGCGTGTGCGGCGTGGCCCGGAGCACGCGCTATATAATTGACACAGAAGGAATTGACCTCTCACATGCCGGAGAACTTCTGGAGGCGGGCACCCCGGGTTCTTTTGTGGATGCCCTGTGCGAGCTTTCGCTGGAGAATTCCCTCTTCATTGACTGCACGGCCAACGAGGAGCTCGGCTTCCGCTACCCGGACCTCTTCCACAGCGGCTATTCCGTGGTGGCCTGCAACAAAATCCCCTTCTCCGGAACCTACGCCCAGTTCAAGAACCTGCAGCTGGAGGCCCACAAGGCGGGCGTTTCCCTGCGCTACGAGACCACGGCCGGCGCGGCCCTGCCCGTCTTGGTCACGCTGGACCGCGTGGTGCAAAGCGGCGACACCCTGGTGCGGATGGACGCCGTGCTTTCCGGCACGCTCAACTACCTGCTGGACAATTACAACGGGGACGACTGGGACGCCCTGGTAGAAGACGCCCGCCGCAAAGGCTACACGGAGCCGGACCCGCAGGTGGACCTTTCCGGCAAGGACGTGCTCCGCAAAATCCTCATCCTGAGCCGCCAGGCCGGTCTTCCGCTGGAAGAGGCGCAGGTGAGCCTGGAGCCCATTCCCGCCGACATCCAGGAGCGCTACAAAAAAGCCGCAGCCTCCGCAAAGAAGCTACGGTATGTGGCGTCCGTAGATGCCGAGGGCCACGCGGTGGTGGGCTTGCAGGAAGTGGGGCCGGAGAGTCCGCTGTACAGTCTTCGGGGCACGGACAACGCCATCCTCATTACCACCGGCGACTACCCTTCCCCCATGCTCATCCAGGGCGCCGGCGCCGGAACGCGCCAAACGGCCGGCGGCCTGCTCAATGACATTATGCTGAGTATCTAATCGACAAACGCCATTTCATCCAGGAGATAGTCCGCACGGCCTATCTCCTTTATTATAAACAGGATATAGCGCACGTCCAGGGAGATGTTGCGGCACACGTCCGGGTCGAAGGCGAGGTCGCTCAGGGTACCTTCCCAAACGCGGTCGAAGTTGATGCCAATAAGGTTGCCCTCTGCATTCAGGACCGGACTGCCGGAGTTGCCGCCGGTGGTGTGGTTGGTGGCCAGGAAGCACACGGGCTGGTCCTCGTGGCCGCCCCGGGCATAGATGTCCCGCAGCGTCTGGGGGATGTTGTAGTCAAAGATGTCCGGATTGTCCTTCTCAATGATGCCCCGCAGCGTGGAAACCGGGTGGTAATAGATGGCATCGGCGGGCCGATAGCCTTCCACATGGCCATAGGCCACACGTAAGGTCAGGTTGGCGTCCGGGTAGAAGGCTTTCTCAGGCTCAAACGCCATCTGCGCCCGCATGTAGTCCCGGTACACCAGCTGGAGGGATTCGTTCAGCGAGCGCACCTTGCTCACAATGGGGCCCCTGTAGAACGCATCCAGGGCGTCGGACAGCGCGCGGGCGTCCTCGTCGCTGGCAAAGACATCGTCCTTCCAGGCCTCCATGCTGTCGTATTCGGCCCGCTTTTGCAGGAAATACGCCGGCTTGTAGGCGTCGTCCAAATTCTTGTCGAAGGCCTCCATCAGGGCCACGAAGGTTTCCTCGTCGATGGGCTGGTAATAGTCTTTCATCTCGAAGGGGCGGCCGGAGACCATGCGCAGGCGCTCGATGCTGCGGACGGTCTCGTTGTAGTATTCATAGGCCCGATACAGGGCGTTCCGCTCCGCATAGATATAGGCCAGGTTGTCCAGCACGTCCTTGTACTCCGTGCCCCGGGCCCATTCCCGGAAACGGGCTTCGTAGGCCTGCTTGGTGGCCACGGTCTTCATCTTCTTGAGGCCTTTTGCCTCCCCCTGCCACTTTTTCCAGGCATTGGCAACGCCTGCATATTTGCTGGAATACTGGATACGGACGGCCTGGCTCTTGTCCATGTACTTTTTCATGATTTGCAGCCGGGTGGTGCGAAGGGCGATTTTCTCCGGATCCGACACCTCGCTTATGTACTTCACGGCATCCGAGTGCACATACTCCTGCGTGCTGCCCGGGCAGCCATAGACAAAGGTGAAATCGCCTTCCTTTACGCCGGCACGGGAGATTTTGAGCGATTTTTTGGGCGTGTACGGGATGTTGTCCTCGCTGTAATCGGCCGGCAGATTGTCTTTGCCGGCATAGATGCGGAAGATGGAAAAGTCACCGGTGTGACGGGGCCACATCCAGTTGTCCGTCTCCCCGCCGAACTTGCCAATGGAAGAGGGCGGAGCGCCCACCAGCCGCACGTCCGTATATTCGCGGAACACGAAGAGGAAGTACTGGTTGCCGTAGTAGAGCGCCTCCACGCTGGCCTTGAGCCCCTTTCCGTCCTTTACGGCCTGTTCCTTGAGCTTTTCGCTGTTTTTCCTGACGATTTTGGCGCGGTCCTGCTCGTCCATCTTTCCGGGCTTGTAGCCTTTAAGCACTTGAGCTGTAACGTCCTCCATCCGCTCCAGGAAACGAACGGTAAGCCCGGGATTGGGCAGTTCTTCTCCGCGGTTCAGGGCCCAGAAACCGTCCTTGAGGTAGTCGTGCTCCACGGAGGAATGCTTCTGGATGTAGCTGTAGCCGCAGTGGTGATTGGTGAACAGGAGCCCCTGGTCACTCACCAGCTCACCAGTGCAGCCGCTGCCGAACAGTACTACGGCGTCTTTGAGACTGGCCTGGTTCACGCTGTAAATGTCTTCTGCGCTGAGTTTGAGGCCCTTGGCCTGCATGTCGGAGATGCGCTGGGAAATGAGGGCCGGAAGCCACATGCCTTCATCGGCCTTTAACGGTTGCATGACAACGGCCAAAAGAGCCGCCAGGAGAATGGATTTTTTCATGATAGGTCTTTTTGCAAATATAGGAAAATTAGTTTATATTTGTATTTTAAGAACCACATGTATTATGAGAATACCTGAATCTGAACTTATTATCAACGGCGACGGTTCCGTTTTCCACATTCACCTGAAACCGGAGGAACTGGCCGATAACGTAATTATGGTGGGCGATCCTTCCCGCGTGGACATGATTGCCGAATACCTGACAGACATCGAGTTCCGCCACGCCTCGCGTGAATTCGTCTCCGTCACCGGCAAATACAATGGCAAGCGCATCACCGCCCTGTCCCATGGAATAGGCCCGGACAATATAGACATTGTGATGACCGAACTGGACGCCCTGGCCAACGTGGACTTCAAAACCCGCGAGGTAAAACCGGAGCACCGCGCCCTCAACATCCTGCGCATTGGCACCTCCGGCGCCCTGCACGCAGACATTCCGCTGGGCAGCTACGTGCTGGCACACATCAGCGTGGGCTTCGACGGTGTCATGAACTGGTACGCCAACCGCGAAAAAGTCACCATCCCGGAGGTGGAGGAAGCCTTCAAAAAGCACATGAACTGGAACCCATACCTCCCTTCCCCGTATTTCGTGAAAGCGTCCAACAAAATTATCGACCTCATGAAAGACGTTACGTTAAAGGGCGTAACCATTTCCGCTCCAGGCTTTTATGGCCCGCAGGGACGCATTGTCCGCCTGCCGCTGGCCATGCCCAACATGCTGGAAGACGTAGAAAGCTTCCGCTTCTCCACCGGCGGCGAGGACTACCGCATCACCAATTTCGAGATGGAAAGTTCCCCGCTGGCCGGCTTGGCCGCCCTCCTGGGCCACCACGCCAGCACGGTTTGCTGCATCATCGCCAACCGCTATCTCCAAAGCTCCAACCCGGACTACAAACCGGCCATCCGCAAACTGGTGGAGCTTTGCCTGGAAAAAATGTCCACGCTGTAGTTTTCTCGCCGCGATTGCAAAAAAACGGGGTTCTGTACCTGTCCGGCTGCAATCGCGGCAATCATTTTGCCCGAAAAGCCCTTTGTACGGGCCGCGATTGCAAAAAATCGCCCTACCAGGCAGGTTTGGATGCAATCGCGGCCATAAATCACCAAACCATGAACGAGATCAACAACGCTTACGTATCGGACAAGTACCAGTACACCATGGGAAAGTCCTATCTGGACTGTGGAAAAGAAGGCCAGATTGCCGTGTTCAACCTGTTTTACCGCAAAGCCCCGGAAAATAACAACTGGGCCGTGGTGAGCGGTACGGAAGAGGTGATAGAAATGGTCCTCAAACTGGGCACGGAACCGGAAGAATTCTACGAGAAATTCCTGCCCGGCGAGGAATACAAGGAGTTTCGCAAGTACCTCAGTACCATGAAGTTCACCGGTGACGTTTACACCATGCGGGAGGGAGAGATTGTATTCCCCAACCAGCCCATCGTCACAGTGGTGGGGCCGCTGATAGAAGCCCAGGTGCTGGAAACGCCCATGCTGTGCATCCTGAACCACCAGATGGCCGTAGCCACCAAGGCCTCCCGCGTGTGCCGCTCTACGGACAAGCCGGTCTCTGAGTTCGGTTCCCGCCGCGCACATGGTCCCTGGGCGGCGGTTTATGGCGGCAAGGCGGCCCAGATTGCCGGTTGCGCCAGTTCCTCCAACATCCTCACGGGCGCCTTCAACAACGTGCCTTCAACCGGCACCATGGCGCACAGCTTCATCACTTCCTATGGCAGCACCGTAGAAGGTGAGCATCAGGCATTTACGGACTATATCAATACGCACCGGGGGGAGAACATCATCCTGCTGATAGACACGTACGACACCCTGCGCTGCGGCATCAAGAACGCCATCCGCTCCTTCAAGGAAAACGGCATCGACAACAGCTATGCCCCCGGTTACGGCATCCGTCTGGACAGCGGAGACCTGGCATACCTCTCGCAGGAAGTGCGCCGCATCCTGGATGCCAACGGCCTTACCAAGTGTAAAATCTTTGCGACCAACGGCCTGGACGAGTATCTTATCACGGACTTGGAGCGCCAGGGCGCCCGGATAGACAGTTACGGCGTAGGCGACGCCATCGCCACTTCCAAGGCCGCCCCGTGCTTTGGAAATGTGTACAAGCTGGTGCAGATAGACGGCCAGCCGGTGCTCAAGCGATCGGAAGACAAAATCAAGCTCATCAACCCCGGCTTCCAAATCACCTGGCGCATATCGGCCCTGGACAAGGAAAAGGGCAATTCCATGGACGGCTATGTGTTCAAGGCCGATGTCACCTGCCTCCGCGGAGACGCCACAGACCTGGCCATCCAGCAGGGCAAAACCGTCACCATCCGGGACGAGTATGACTCTTTCAAGAGCAAGACCTTCGAGGAAGGCTCCTACGATGCCCGTCCGCTGCAGCTCCAGTCCATCAAGGCCGGCAAGCGGATTGCCCCGTACTATGACCTCCAGACCAAAAAAGCCTTCTACCAGGACAACCTGCACCACTTCTCCCCGGCGGAGCGCCGCCTCATCAACCCCCACTACTACAAAGTGGACATTTCCGATGCCCTTTACGACCTCAAGATGTCCATCATTGGAAAGTTGGTGAAGGAAATAGACTCCTTTGAGATTTAGGCTGCCATGACAGACATTTTCCAGGGACTGAATTCGCGCCAGCGGGAGGCCGTAGAGGCCACCGAGGGGCGCATCCGCGTGGTGGCAGGGGCGGGCACGGGAAAAACCAAGGCCCTTACCCACCGCTATGCGTACCTGGTGAATGTGCTGGGCATCGACCCGGCCAACCTGCTATGCCTTACCTTTACCAACAAGGCCGCGGCGGAGATGCGCAGCCGCATTGCCGCCATGGTGCACAGCGGAGACTACAACGACTTTGTATGCACACTGCACGGCTTCTGCGTCAAGTTCCTGCGCAAAGAGATTTACCGCATCGGCTTTCCCAAATCCTTCACCGTACTGGACGAGGAAGACAGCAAAGCCATTGCCAAGCAGGCCATGGACGAGCTTGGGCTCAAGCGCACAGAGAAGACCGTGAAGCAGTTCCTGGATGCGATTGGCGCGGAAAAAGCGCTCAACGGGTACATCCAAACCTATATGCTACCCGGCAGCGTGGTGTCCGACGAGATGCGCCGCACCTCCCGGCTCGCGGCCTACGTGAGCCGCCAGATGAAAAACTACGCGCTGGACTTTGACGACCTGATGAACGTCACCAAATACATCCTGGACCACTTCCCGGATGCCTGCGAGGAGTGGCAGACCAAGCTCAACTACATTATGGTGGACGAGGCCCAGGACTGCAACCTGGACGATTGGGACCTTATCGAGCGGCTGAGCGCCAAGCACCGGAACCTGTTCATCGTGGGCGACCCGGACCAGGCCATTTACGAGTGGCGGGGCGCCCGGCCGGACCTTTTCGTGAACTTTGCCGCGGACAAAACCATCGTCCTGGACGAGAATTACCGCAGTACGCCGCGCATCCTGGACGTAGCCAACAGCGTCATTTCCAATAACCAGAACCGCATTCCCAAGGACCTGTTCACCCGCAAGCCGGAGGGTCGCGCCGTGATTCACTTCCACGGGAAGAGTGAGAAAGAGGAGACAGAGTGGATTGTTTCGCAAATCAAGCACCTGTTGGAGAGCGGAGCTAAGGTGAACGACATTGCCATCCTGTACCGCAGCAGCTACCTTTCCCGCGCGCTGGAGCAGGCGCTGCTGAACGCCCACCTGGAATACACCATCTGGGGCGGCACGCGTTTTTTCGAGCGCCGGGAAATCAAGGACGCGCTCAGTTACCTCCGCCTGGTGAATAACCAGGACGACGACCTCTCCTTCGAGCGCATCATCAATGTGCCTTCGCGCAAGCTGGGCCGCAAGTTTCTGGACGGGATAAGGGCTCTGGCCGATGAACGCGGCATCTCGCTCTACAGCGCCCTGCAGCTGGACAGGGATGCCAAGGCGGCGGGGTTTATCGACCTTATTGAAGACGGGAAGCAATTTGCGCTGGAAAACCGTGTGAGCGACCTTCTGAACCGCCTGCTGGACCGCTCCGGATACAAAAAGATGGTACGCGAAGACCAGGACGAAGACCGCCTGGAGAACCTGGACGAACTCCTTTCCAGCATCCGCTTCTACGAGAGCGTCCGTACACCGGAAGAGAGCACGCTGGCCGACTACCTGCAGGACATCGCCCTCTATACCAACGATGACCACCGCAAAGACACTCCTACCCTCAAGCTCATGACCATCCACCAGGCCAAGGGGCTGGAATTCCCCTATGTCTTTATCACCGGTCTATCGGAGGGCATTTTCCCCAATATGCGGAGCATCCGCGAAGGCAAGAAAAACGGCGAGGAAGAAGAGCGGCGGCTCATGTATGTAGCCGTCACCCGCGCAGAGAAGGCGCTGTTCCTCACGGAGTCCGAGGGCTTCAACATTTCCTCCAAAACGAACAAGTATCCGTCCCGTTTCCTGGCCGAGATCAAGCCGGACCTTGTGGTTACGGAAGGCGTTGTGCCTGAGGAACTTTGGAAGGGCACCCGCAACCTGACGCATGTGCTGGACCAGGAAGATTTCAGCGCCGAAAGAGCCGCCTATGCGTCCCCCTTCCATGTGGGAGACATCGTCCGGCACGCGGTCTTTGGCGAGGGCGTCATTGTCTCCGCCAACAAAGACTTCACCAGCTTTGACGTCCAGTTTGACTCCGGCGCCATCAGGACCCTGCGCGCCAGCTTCATTACGCTTGCGGACCTTCCGTAGCGTCTTGCCCCTTGAACACCAGGTAATAGCCGATGGGCATCACCAGCACAATCAGGAAGATGGAGAGGATGGTGCCGAAGCAGATGACCACCCCCATGGGCTGCCATAGGAGGTCGGCGGAGATGATCATGGGCAGGACGCCCAGGGCGGTGGTGCAGGAAGTGAGGAAGATGGGACGGACGCGGCGTTTGCCGGCTTCCATGGCGGCCGTACGGACATCGGCACCGCCTTTAAAGCGCTTGTCTTCCGCGTACTCGTACATGAGGATGCCGTTGCGCACCACAATGCCCACCAGCGAGATGAGGCCCAGGGCGGCCGTCATGCCAAAGTCCAGGTTGAAGAGCCACATGCCCAGGAAGGCGCCAAAGAAGCAGAGCGTACTCATGGCCATGGTAAGCAGGGCAATGCTGGCCTTCTTGAAGTGGAACAGCAGGAAAATGAACAGGATGAGGCAAGCCACAATGAACGCAATGGCTATCTGAGGCCCCAATACGGCATTCAGGGAAGACAGGCCGCTGTACTCATAGCGCACACCTTCCGGCAATTCCACCTGCTTCATGTACGCGTCCACCTTATCCATCACCCGCGGCTGGCTCACGCCCATCTTGGTGTCGGCATACACCCCCACGGCGGGTTCACCGCCCCAACGGTGCAGCTGCGCGGGCTGCCAGTCCGGTTCCACGGAAGCTACCTGCCGCAGCGGAATGCGCACGCCCGGCAAGGCCGATGTCACCAACTGGTCTCCCACCACCGTATAAGGCATATCGCCCTCAAGTCCCTCGGCATATAATGTCACGAGTACGGAACGGTCCTCCTCCCAGACGGAGGCAATGGACTGGCCATTGAAAGAGCCGGCCAGCTGCAACGAAAGCAGCGTCCGGTTCACGCCTAAGCGGGAGGCTTCATCGCTGTCCAGGCGGATGTTCACCACCGGCTGCAAGTTGTCATTGTCCGCATGGACCCATTTCACCTGCGTATCCATCTGTGCCAGCTCGGCGCGGAGGGCGTCTGCGGCGGGATAGAGAGCCTCGCGCTTCTCGCCCTTGAAAATCACATGCACCGGCGCATCCACCATCTGGTAGTCCATCTGCTTGAAGCGGATCAACGCCTGCGGGAACAGCGTCTCCCGGTTCTCGTATTCCTGCAGAAGCGCCACTGTAGCCTTGTTGGAAACGGTTTTTACGATGAGCTGGGCCGACGAAGGCGAAGGAATCTTGGGTGCATACGTGGCGCTGAAACGTGGCACGCTCACCCCTTTATAGGACGTAACGGATACCACGCGGTCGTCGGCCAGGAGCATTTTCTCCAAGGCCTCCGTCACCTCGCGCGTACGCTCCAGCGAGTTGCCGGCCTCCAGGTCCACTTCCACGCAGAAGAAGTCCCGGTTGGCCTTGGGCATCATCTGGAAATTGAGCGTCAGGAACATGAGGACGCCCAGTCCGACCGCCGTCAAGGCCCCGGCCAGCGTCAGGTGCGGGTTGCGGAAACACCAGCCCTGCGCCTTTGCATACGTGTCTTCAATGAAATGGAACAGCTTGGACTGGATGCGGGCCACCAGGTTCTCATCCCCCTTGTGCGGCTCGCTGATAAAACGGGTTTCCAGCGACGGCACCATGGACACGGCGTACACCAGGGACAGCATGAGTGCACACAGGATCACCCAGGGGAAAAACTTCACGAAGTCCCGCATATAGCCGGTCAGGATGACCTTTACCGGGAAAAACATGAGGGCGATGGCCAGCGTGGCCACAAACGTGGGCATAAAGAGTTCCTTGGCGCTGGCACAGGCGGCGTCCATGCGGTCCATCCCCCGCCCCAGCTTGTCCATATACCCGTCCATGGTAATGATGGAGTCGTCCACAATCATGCCCAGGCAGGTAATAAGGGCTGCCAGCGTTACGGTATTCAGGTCGATACCGGTGACATACATGATGCACAGGGCCATGGCCGTGATAATGGGCAGTCCCGATGATGCGATGAGGGCGCTCTTGAGCGGGAACAGCAAGAGCATCACCAGAATGACCACCAGCATGGAGATGATCAGGTCCCGCATGAAGTTGAAGACGGAGTCCCCCACCACCTTGGGCTGGTCGGTGATTTTGGTGATGGTGACACTGTGCGGGAGCTCACTGCGGAAGTCTGCCAGCACGCGGTCCACGTCGCGCCCGAACGCGGTGATATCATTTCCGGGACGGGACTCCAGCGACATCACCACGCAAGGCGTCCCGTTATAGCTGACCTCCTCTGTAGCAGCCTGATAACGGCGTTCTATACGCGCCACATCCTTCAGCCGCACCACATCGCCGGCCGGGCTGGCATACACAATGCGCTCGCCAATCTCCTGCTCGGAAGTGATGGCCGGGTCCACATGGATGGGGGCATTCACATACGCGGCGTCAAAGCTGCCGCCGGGCGCCGGAAGGGACGCGGTCTGGTAATTCATCAGCAGGGTGGCAGGGTCGATGCCGTACGCACTCACCCGTTCCATATCCACATGGACGGCAATCTCGTCCGGCCGCGTGCCCAGGATTTTCACGCTGGACAGTTTGTCTATGCGGCGCAGGCGCTCACTCAGGACATCGGCCAGTTCTTCCAATTCCCCGTATCCCTTGTCGGTGGACTGGATGGAGAGCATGATGGCCGACAGCGAGGTAAAATCGTCCAGGACGGCGACAGCAAGGACGCCTGCAGGCAAGAGCGCTTTTTCCTGCTGCAAGCGGAGCTTGATTTTGGACCATACCTCGTCCTTCTTGGACTGCGGGCTGTTCAGGTCCACATAGATGTAGCAGATTCCGTCCTGACTTACCGAATGGACCGTGCTCCGGATGACTTCCTTGAAGGTGAAAAGCGTTTCCTCCAGGGGCTTGGCCAGCTGGTCTTCCACTTCCTGTGCCGAGGCACCGGGATAGACACCCACCACCAGCCCCTGTTTGATTTCAAAGGTGGGAAATTCATCCTTGTTGATCCAGCTTACGCCCCAGATGCCCAGTACGCAAAGGGCCGCCACAAGAAGATAGACCACCTTCTTGTGCTGGATGGTCCAACGGACCCATCCTCCAATTCCCTTTCTGTACCGGCCGCCTTCCATGAACTGTTACTGAACCGTTTGAACACGCATGCCGCCGGAGACCTTGCGGGTGCCTTCCACTATGAGCAGGTCCCCTTTCCGGAGGCCGCTTTCCACAACGATGTTCCGTCCGCTGTATCCGCCGACGACAATCGACTTACGGACGACGACACCCTGCTCCACGCACCAGACATACCGCCCCTCCGCTCCGGTGCGCACGGCGCCGGCCGGGCAGAGGATGCGCACGTCCGCCGGCATGAGAATACGCACCTTACACACCATGCCGGGCAGGAGCGACGCGTCTTCTACCCGCGCCAGACAGTCATAGGTATGGGACAGGGCCTGTCCCACCACGCCTTTGGTCTCCAGTGTAGCCTGGAACGTCCTGCCCAGGGCAGGCACTTCCACCTCCACATCCATGCCGGGTTCCAGCTGCATAATCTCCCCTTCCGGAACCGGGAAGCGGACGTAAGTGCCACTGCGGTCCAACAGTTGTACCAGCGGCTGAAGAGCATCGACCCGAATGCCTTTCTGGGCATATACAGCGCCGACTACACCGTCGAAGGGTGCGGTGAGCGTCCCTTCTTCCAGCGTCCGGCGGGCGGCGGCCTGCGCGGCGCGGGCCTGTGCGAGCTGCGTCTCAATCTCCACCACTTTCACATCGGCCACGGCACCGCCTTCCTTCAGTTTCTGGATGCGTTCGAAGCCGTCCTCCGCCTGTGCAAGCGAGGCACGGGCCATGTCAAAGGCCGACTTCACCTGCTCCGAATACACGCGGGAGAGCACCTGGCCTTTTTTCACGCTCTGCCCCTGCTTCACGGGGATATCCACCAGCGTGCCGGCATACGGGGCCGTGACGGTGGTGGTTCCGGCAGCCTCCGCCTTGCCCACATACGAAGCCTGCACATGGGTGGTCTCCGCCTCAATGGTGGCCACTCTCACCGTAACTGGCTCAGAATGGACCGGTTTTACGCGGTGGCCGCAGGAGGCAAGCGCCAGAACAGGCAGAAGAATGAGGAGGATTCTTTTCATCAGTCCAGATTGTCGGGATCGGTAACGGCACTGCCTTTACCCATCAGATAGGTTTTCATGAATTCGTTGAGGTCGCCGTCCAGTACGGCCTGGGTATCGGCCGTATTGTAACCGGTGCGGAGGTCTTTCACCAATTTGTAGGGGTGAAGTACGTAGTTGCGGATTTGGGAGCCCCACTCGATGCGTTTTTTCTGGCCTTCCAGCTCTGCCTGCTTTTCCTGGCGCTTTTTGAGCTCGATGTCGTACAGGCGCGATTTCAGGATGAGGAGGGCCCGCTGGCGGTTGTCCTGCTGGCTGCGGGTTTCCGTATTTTCCACCATGATGCCGGAGGGGATGTGACGCACACGTACGCCGGTTTCCACCTTGTTCACGTTCTGGCCGCCATGGCCGCCGCTGCGGAAGGTGTCCCATTCCAAATCTCCGGGATTAATCTCTATGTTGATGCTGTCGTCTACCAGCGGATACACAAACACACTGGAAAACGTGGTCTGGCGCTTGCCCTGGGCATTGAAGGGCGAAATGCGCACCAGGCGGTGCACGCCGTTTTCTGCCTTGAGGTAGCCATAGGCATAGTCCCCCTCGACCTCGATGGTGCAGCTCTTGATGCCGGCTTCTTCGCCTTCCAAGAGGGACGTGACGGTCATCTTGTAGCCGTTGCGTTCCCCCCAGCGGAAGTACATGCGCATGAGCATGGCGCTCCAGTCGTTGGCCTCTGTGCCGCCGGCGCCGGAATTGATGGTGAGCACGGCGCCCAGATTGTCGCCCTCGTTCCCCAGCATGTTCCTCAGTTCCAGGGCCTCCACGGCGTCTGTCGCCTGCTGGAAACTTTGTGCAAGCTCTTGCGTCTCCGCTGTTTCCACAGCTTCTTCTTCCCGGCCGGCAATGCTTTCTTTGGCAAATTCGTACAGTACGTCCAAGTCATCGGCAAGACCCTTTGCCTTGTCGTAGTCCGTTATCCAGGACTTGATGCCGGAGAGTTTTTTCAGGAAAGCCTCCGCCGCTTTGGGGTCTCCCCAGAAATCCGGGGCCAATGTTTCTTCCGTCTTGGCGGCTACTTCCTTCCGCTTGCCGGGGATATCCAGACAGGCGTTCAGCGCCTGTACGCGCTCCTGCAAATCTTTGATTTGTTCCAGTGTAATCATAATTTGCAAAGATACGAAATTTCCGCCACACTCTCACATGCCCACAACGCCACTCCCTCACTGGCCAGCAAGATGCTGTCTATCAGTAAGTTATGCAAAATCCTCGGCTCTTTTTGCGCCGAGGATTATAAGCAACTTATTCTGTATCAGGAACTTACCGGCCAACCTCTATCGATACACATTGTACTGGGTGTACAGCGAACCGTACATCTGCCCCAGGACCTCCAGGTAAGGAACGCCCTCAAACAGGGTGGTGCGGTACACGGTGTTGTCCACCATATAGTACTCGATGCCATCCATGACAATGATCTCATAGTCGTCCGGGAGGGAGCTCACCAGCGCACCTGCAGGAGGAACGATGGTAGAAACCGTGCCGGAAGCGGAGAGGGTGTAGAACACGCCGTCCTGGTAGAAGTACTCGGAGTTGGCGTAGGCGTAACTCTGTACCAGCCCCAGGCGGTTAGCCAGCTCATAGGCCGACAGTGCACGGTTGGCGTTGATGGCATAGGACTTCTGCTGGGCGATGAGGCGGGCATTCTGCTGGGCGATAATCAGGTTTTGCCGGGCAATGACGTTGTAGTAGTCAAAGGTGCGCGAGTAGGTGCGATAGGTGTCGCAGTAGTACGCGAAACGAATGGCATGGAACAGCGCCCGGTCGATGGCAACCTCCAGCGGTGTGCCAAAAGGAGGACGGCAAACGACATAGGCCCCGCCGTAAGGACGGTAATAAATGCCGTTGTAGTAGTAATAGTCGATCCCCCAGTGGCGAATCCGGCGCCAGTGCGGCGGCAGGCTGTGGATGCGGTAGCCGTAGTAGTGCGGATGGTCGCCCCAGAAGTAGCCGGGACGGTCCCAGGGCATGGGGTCGCGGTGACGCGGGGCAATGCGGTACATGTTGTGGCGGTCGTCCACGCGCATGTCGTCACTGTAGCGGTAGTTGTAGCCATCGTCACGATAAGTGGGGTTCACCGGGGCGGAATCCTGCCCCACGCTGGAGGTAAGGCCGCTACGGCTCACGTTGGAGGAGCGCACGGTGGTTCCGGTGACGGCCTGGGCGGTGCCACTGGTGGCACGGGTGTCACTCTGCACCGTTGCCGTGCTGGAGGACCGGGCCTGGGAGCTGCTCGTCACTGCGGAAGAGGAACTGCTGCTCGAACTCGAGGAACGCGCCTGCGAACCGCTGCTCACCGAAGAACTTCCGGACGAACGGGTGGTGACGCTGTTGGAGCGGGTGCTGCTGGTGCCACTGGAACGGGTGGTGCTGGTGCCGGAAGACCGGGTAGCGCTGCTACCGCCGGAGCGGGAGCTGCTGCCGGTAGAACGGCTCACCTGCTGGCTGCTGCCGGAGGAGCGGCTCACCTGCGAACTGGTGCCGCTGGAGCGGGAAGTGCTGCCGGACGAGCGTGTAGCCTGCTGGCTGCTGCCGGAAGAACGGGTGCTTGAACTGGAGCGGCTACTGGAAGAACTGCTGGAACTTCCCGTAGAACGGGTGGTAGTGGAGCCGCCGCCCGAGCGGGACTGAGCCAGCATATCAGGCGCTGCAATCAGGGACAGAGCCATGACTACAGAAGCGGCATAGGTCATAAATCTTCTCATAGCATCTCAGTTTTAAAGGTTAATCGTATAAATAATAATTGCGGGAAAGGGCCTTGAACGCATCCGCGTCCTTGTTCCAGTAGGCTGCAATATCGGCCACCTTCAGGCGCTTTCCAAAATTGACTCTTACATAATCCGTACCACAAACGATATCCAGCATGCGCGTCTTTTTGAGGGGATAGGGGTTGTGGGCGGGCCAAAGTTCCTGGACAGCCTGCATCACATAGAACTGCAGCAGGGACACCGGCGCCTTTTCAAAGTCCGTAAAGAAGAACTGGACGCCATGCACCAGTTTGCCGTTGTAGTACCCGGCGATGGGCTTGTAATGGATGGTGCGGAACGCCACGCCCGGGAGATGATAGCTGTCCAGGCGGGCCTTGAGGGCATCGGCATCGATCCAATCCATGGCGAAGGTTTGGAAGGGAATGGTGTACCCCAACCCGATGTGAATGTGGCCATATTCGCCGCAAATGCCGGAAGAAGCGTAGCATAGGGCGCTTTCCATGGACGGGATGTTGGGGGAAGGCAGAATCCACGGCAGGCCGGTGTCCCGGAACTGCATCCAGCGGTGCCAGCCGCGCATGGCAATGACGTTGAGGTTGCACTTGATGTGCTCCTGGTCCCCTTTCTGGCCTTTGTTCAGGCCTTCTTCGTTGATGAGTGCGGCCAGCTCCCCTACCGTGAGGCCGTACACAAACGGAATATGGAACTGGCTCACGAAGGAGTAATAACCCTCCTCCACCAGCGGACCTTCCACCTTGTTTCCGCCCAGCGGATTGGGCCGGTCCAGCACCAGCACCTCGATGCCGGCCTTGCCGCAGGCGCGCATCACCAGGCCCAGCGTGGAGATGAAGGTGTAGCAGCGCACCCCGACATCCTGGATATCGTACACCATCACGTCGATATCCTTGAGCATCGCCGGCGAAGGCTCCCGCGTGCTTCCATAAAGGGAGAATACCGGCAGCCCGGTTTTGGCGTCCGTGCTGCCTTCTACGTGGTCACCGGCGTAGGCATCGCCACGGACGCCGTGCTCAGGACCATAGAGCGCCACCAGATTCACCTCCGGCGCCTCGAACAGAATGTCGATGGTGGAACGAAGGTTCCGGTCCACCCCGCTGGGATTGGTCACCAGTCCCACCCGCTTGCCTCGGAGTTCCTCGAAGCCGTTGAGTTGCAGGACATCAATACCCGTGAGCACCTGCGCGTGCAGCATTTGCCCAAGCAACAGGGTCACGAACAAAATCAAGCCATTTTTACTGATACGCATCTTATTGTGTGTCAATTATTTACGAATAATCCTCTGCGCAAAAAGAGCCGAGGATTAATAGCAAATCACTCATTATCAATCGTTTGCCGACCAGCATCCACCAGGGCAAAAATGCGCCGGAGGGCGGTGGGGTCCCCGGAAGCATGCAGTTCCACGGAGAAAGGGCCCGTGCCGATGGGAACGCCGCGCTGCTCCAGCACGTGCACAGTTTGCCGGGCCACAGCGGGAGCCGGGTCAATCACCCGCACCGACGGGCCGGCCAGCCGTTCGATTACCGGCTGCAGGAAAGGATAGTGCGTGCACCCCAGGACGATGGTATCTGCCCCCGCGTCCAACAGCGGCTGCAGCGAAGCCCGCACGGTAGCCTCCGTTTCCGGCCCATCCAACTTCCCGGCCTCCACCAGCTCTACAAAGCCTTGTCCCACGTGCTCTACAATGCGCACGTTATCCTCATACAAACCTCTTGTAGTCAGATACTTGGAGCCCTTTAGCGTACCCGCCGTAGCCAGCACGCCAATCACCCCCGTATGCGTTCCCAGCGCCGCCGGCTTTACGGCCGGTTCCATGCCCACAAACGGCACATCCGGGTATTCGGCCCGCAGCGTAGCAATGGCCGCGGCCGTTGCCGTGTTGCAGGCGACCACAATGATATCGGCCCCTTTGTCCAGGAGAAATTCCGTGATAAAACGCCCGCGCCGCTGAATGTACAGGGGTGTTTTTTCTCCGTACGGGCAATGTGCATTGTCGGAGAAATAGTGATACTGTTCCTGCGGCAGGACCTTGATGAGTTCCCGGTATACCGAGAGCCCGCCGCATCCGGAGTCAAATATGCCTATCGTTGCCATTGGTTTGTCCCCAAGTTTCGTCAATAATGGAGCGGGCATGGGCATCGGCGTGGTCTGTAAGGCCGATATAGCGCCAGCAGTGTTCCCCGGCGCAAACATCGTACCGCACATGGACGGGAGCCTCTTCCGGCACGCCCGTTGAAGCAGGCCGATGAGCCAGCCACGTAACAACCTCTTCCGTGCTCCCGAGCTCCGGGCCTCTTACCGCGCAATGCCCCGCCTTCCGGAGGGCGATCCGTTCCATGAGCCGTGTACGGATGGTGATGGCCGCCTCCTTGCGCTGCGTTTCCGGCAGGAGTGACACCACGCTGAGCAGGTAATCTTCTGCACCTATCACGTTCACCGCCTGCACCTTGCCCCCGTTCACGATGAATTTGAGCGTGCCGGCAAAACGCATGGGCTCCCCTTCCCCGTACAGAATGAAAGAAGGCTCCGCGAAGAGGGTGGAAATGGTCACGGCCTCGAACACCAGTTCGTCGTACAGGACCCCATTATAGTCTATCTTTCCTTCCCGGTACGATACCTGCTGCGGGCCTGCGCCGTCCGAGATAATCTCAAAGCCAATCTGCGGGGCCGCAACAATGCCCACCTCTATGCGGGGCTGGGTGCGCACCAGGCGCCACAGGAGCCGCTCCTCCTCCGCGGCGGACAAGGTGACATCGTCATATATCCGGGCTACGACTTCTGCGTTCAGACGATCGAAATCCCCTTCCTCCGGCACCACAAAGAAGCCGGCCATATCGGCCGCACCGGGCGAAATGGCAAAACGGGCCTCCCCTTCCGCATAATAGCACTGCGGGCGCGAGGCGCTGCGAAGGATTACAACGGCCCGGAACTCTCCCTCGCTGCAGTACGTAAAAGCATTGAAGCGGGGTTCGGTTTCCTCTGCCAGCAGATTCAGGCAGTCCAGAAGCCGGTAAAACAGCTTGGCCATGGACTTGGAGGTGGTAGCGCGCAGCATGAAAATTCCCCGGTTAAATCCCTGGTAATGATAGAGCTGCGCATCCCGAACGGAAGTGATGAAACGAATCTCCTGAGGGGTATCCCCTGCCCGGATGGACCGAAGCAGACGCTCCGCCACACGCTCCAGCGGCATATACCCCTTGGGGCATGCCTGGAAATGGGCGTGTTGCGGCACGGTGGTACCGCTGTTGGGGCTGTTGTAAAAGACGATGTAATTCTCCAGCTGAGCGGCCAGGTCCAGCATATCCGGGAAGCGGTGCCAGATGGTTTGCGGGGCATGGATATCGCGCGTAATGACCAGGTGATTGGGGAAGATGGGCGCCCGGTTTACCAGAATATTGTACTTCCGGCCCTTCCGGCCCTCGAACGGGAGCGTGTGCTGATGCTCCATGTAGTTTTCCTCGCAGAGCGGACAGCCGTGGTCGAAGATGGGCATGCGCCCCGGATTGGACTGTAGCGTAACCAGCATGCCCCGCAGCGGTAAGGTACGGGTACGGGTACTCTTCAGAGCCCGGTACTTGGCCGCCACCGCCGGCCACACCGACAGTTGGTCATGTACGAATTTGTCGATATCTGATGCCATAACCTTGTAAAGTTACGGCTTTTTTCGGGGAAATCCTACAACAATGCCAGTAAACGGGCACGAATTTGAGGAAATTCCCACTCGAAGTTGGGCGTAAGGATATTTTTTCCGAATGCGGCGTCCACCTCCTCCTGGGACCACCACTTTCCTTCGGAGACTTCGGCCTCGTCCGGGGCAATAGCCGGATGTCCCACCATACCGTAAATGAACACGAATTCGCTGTCGCGCTCCGTCTGGTAGGTGTAGGTATCCAGCGGGATGGGATTGAATGCGTGCAGGCCCAATTCCTCCGCCGCCTCACGGTACAGGGCCTCCACGGCCTGCTCACCATAGGTTACGTGGCCGCCCACCGCCGTATCCCAATAGCCGGGAAGGAGGTCCTTGGTCATCGCTCGTTTTTGCAGGTAGATATTGCCAAACCGGTCCACAATGTGCAAATGGACTACCGGATGCAGCACCTTGGAACCGCTGTGGCACCAGTCGCGGGTTGCCCGGCCATAGACCAGACCGGACGGTTCCATGAGCGGGAGCATCTCCCCCCTGGGAACGGGCTGTCTGCCCGGACGGCCAATGGAAGGCCGGGGATATAGCGGAGCAGGCTCCGAAGGATAGACCAGGTCCACCATCACCTACGCCATTGCAACCAGGATGAGCAGCTGTGCTACCAGCACGCGCATGAACATGGACAGCGGGTACACCGTGGCATAGTTCACGGACGTATAGTCGCTTCCGTACATGCCCTGGGCGAAGGCCAGCACCGGCGGGTTGGTGCAGGAGCCGCTGATAAGACCGCAAATCTGGTAGAAGTTGAGGTGGAAGCACGCACGGGACACGATGAAAGTAATGCACAGCGGCACGATCGTGATGATGGCGCCGTACAGGATCCACCAGTAACCACCGCCCACAATGGACTTCCAGAAGTCGGCACCGGCGCCGATGCCCACGGCCGCCAGGAACATGGCAATGCCGATTTCCCGTAGCATCAGATTGGCACTGGTGGTGGTATACGTGGTGATTTTATATTTGGGGCCGAAGTGTCCCAGCAGGATGGCAATGATGAGCGGGCCGCCGGCCAGGCCCAGTTTGATGGCCTGCGGGATGCCCGGGAAGCGAATGGGAAGGGAGCCAAAGATGATACCCACCACAATGCCCAGGAAAATGGGCACCAGGTTGGGTTTGTTGAGGGCATCGTTGGAGTTACCCACTTTCTTGGCCAGGTTTTCGATGTTTTTGAGCGTTCCCACGCACATGAGGCCGTCACCCACCTGGATGTACAGGTTGGGACTGGCAACGAGTTCCACGCCGGCACGGATGACACGCGTCACACTTACGCCGTAAGCGCTGCGGAAGCCCAGTTCCTTGAGCTTTTTCCCGGTGAGTTTGCCATTGGTAACCACAATGCGGCGGGTGACCATGTTGTGGTCCTTCACCTGCCAATCGGCCTGATGCATAGGCACTTCCTCACCAAAGAGGATGCGGATTCGGTCCACCTCGTTCTGCGAGGTCACGATGAGCAGTTTGTCGCCTTCGTTCAGGATGGTATCCGGCTGCGGGAACAGGATTTCGTCGCCCTTCATGATGCGGGATACCACAAAATCGCCGCCAAATTCCTGCAGGATGCCGGAGAGCTTGCGTCCGAAGATGGCCGGATTCTCCACCATCACATGCATGCGGCGGGCTTTTTCCACCTCATCGTCCTGCGCTTTCAGCTCTGCCAGTTCTTTTTTAGGGTCGATCCTGAAAATAGCCTTGAACAGCAGGATGACGCCAATAACGCCAATGACGCCAATGGGATAGGCTACGGCATAGGCCGACGCCAGGTGCCCGGAGACCTCGCCGGCGGCCAGGGCGCTGGTGCCTCCTGCTACCGCGGTGTCTATAAAGGTTTGCTGGGCGGCACCCAGACCGGGCGTATTGGTCACGGCGCCGGACATCACGCCCACCATGGTGCTCAGGCTTTCACCGGTAAAGGCCGATATGGCCCAGGTAGCGGCCACGGCCAGCAGGATGTTCATCACGGCCAGGAGGTTCATCTTTACACCGCCGCTCTTGAACGAATGGAAGAAACCGGGGCCCACCTGCAGGCCGATGGAAAACACAAAGAGGATAAGGCCGAACTCCTTCACGAAATGCAGCATATCCAGGTCCATCTGGAAGCCCAGATGCCCCATCAGAATGCCCAGAAACAGGATCCAGGTGGAGCCCAGGGAGATGCCTTTTACCTTGAAACGGCCCAGGAAAAGACCGATACCAATCACAAAAGCCAGCAGCATAATGCTGTGGGCCACGCCATATCCAAAAAACAAATCTCTCATAGTCTAATAATCCAGTTTGACGACAAAGCAGGACTTCCCGTCCACCCGGCCTTCCACATACCAGGAAGTGCCGTCCTGCAGGCGGTAAAGCTGCACGCATTCGCCGGCCTTGGTTTCTTTGTTGAAATTGATATACAAGTCCTTCAGGGGCTGCTCCGCCTGTTCCAGCGGAAGGCAGTCCATGGCCCACACCACGTAACGGGCGTTGTTGGTGTGGCCGATGAGGTCTACGTCCGAGAAAGCCACGCGGTGCTCGGCCACGCATTCCGCTTCACAGTCCTTGGGCAGAGCTACTTTGGGGGCGGGTTCCGCAATGGCATCGTCCACCTCGTAATCCACGGCCAGGAACTGGGCCAGGTCTTCCGGGCGCACCAGGCGGCGGGTTTCCTCGTTAATCACCACCCAGGAACTGGTGCAAACCACGCTATGCTCCCCTGCTTCATTCCGCAGGTCGAAATCACGCATGTAAAACAGGCCGGCGGAGCCTTTGTGCCAGGTGTAAATCGATACCTGCTCCCGCCAGCGAGCAGGCTGCACAAAGTGGATGTGCATGCGGCTGAGCACCCAGGCCGTATGGTGGATATGGAGGGTATCGTAGCCGAATCCCAGCTCCTGGGCGGCCCAATAGGCAATTTCCTGAGCCAAATCCATAAATGCGGCGGGCCGCAGCACCAGATGACGGTCCGTCTGATAACACGGGATGGAAATATCCTGTCTGAATTTATAACCTTCTCTGCTGACCGGCTTCATTTTACACTACTTATATAACACTTCTAACTCTTCCGGAGAATACAGGAAACTGTCCAGCCACTGCGGTGCCACTCGACCCACCACGGCAAGGGCAATCACCGCCAGGAGAAGCACGATGCCCAGGGCAACAAGCGTCCACAGGAACACCTTCCTGCCCTTGTGCTCGGGGGCGGGGTCCGACGCTGTCATTTCGAGCGGAGCCTTTTCTTCTGTCATTTCGAGCGGAGCCGCAGGCGGAGTCGAGAAATCTTCCGGTTCTGCGGCAGGAGATTCCTCCACTTCGGTCGGAATGACAATGGGGGCCGGTTCAGGTTCTGGTTCGGGCTCCGGTTCTGGTTCGGGGTCTGGTTCGGGCTCTGGCGCAGGCTCTGCTACTGTCATTTCGAGCGGAGCCGCAGGCGCAGCCGAGAAATCTTCCGGCTCCGGCTTTTGCTCCAGGATGGAGGCGAGGGCGGAAACGGCTTCTTCTACTTCCTCTTTGGTTTCTTCGTGGGTCTTGAGGGAGATGGGCTGCAGGCCAAAACCGGTCGGATAGATATCCAGGTCCTCATCGGCCACAAAGAAGAAATGATTCTCCCGTGTGGCGCGAAGGCGTCCAAGGCCCGGGAAAACGATGGTTTTCTTCACCTTAAGCACCTCCTTCATCTCCGTGAGGAAGTCTGTGAGGATGCGGGTTGCATCCGTCTCCGGAACATGATTGGCCTGGGCGTAGAAATCTACCAAAAGGGTATCCTCTCCTTGCGTGGGAGAGAAATACAGCCTGCGATACGGCGGAAGGATGGTGTAGCCGCGGTCTGCGAAGGTTGCAGGAACCAGTTCCGTGACAAAACTGCCCACGCCGGGCAGCGTCACGGTGTCGTGGTCCATCACCACTTCTTTTACCATTCTGGATAGCAGGTCAATGTCCATTTTCCTTAAGCTCTACAAAAGAACTTACAAAGATACATAAAAATCCGGCACAATAAATCTTTTAAAAAAATTTCTTGAAAAGCTTTGCAGAATCCAAAAAAGATTGTACCTTTGCAATCCCGTTACGGAAATAACGGCAAAATATTCCTCCTTAGCTCAGTTGGTTAGAGCATCTGACTGTTAATCAGAGGGTCGTTGGTTCAAGTCCAACAGGGGGAGCTCCAAGCGCTGGCAGATACGCCGGCGCTTGTTTTTTATTGCTTTTCCAGCACTTCGCGAAGGAGGAGGGGGCGGTTGGTGGTGATAACATCTACGCCCAGGTCCCGGAGGTATTCCATTTCGCTCCTACTGTCCACCGTCCAGGCGTTTACGTCCATGCCCAGGGCATGGGCGCGCGCTACCCAGTCCGGGTGCCGGCGGAAAACGGTGTAGTGATAGTCGATGCCGCCTATCCCGGCCGCATGGACGGTTTCCGGATCTTTGTCCCCTTCCAGATACTGGTTGCCAAAGCCGGGCAATTGCTCCGCAATCCAGCGGCAGGCCTCATAACTGAACGAGATGAACATGACGCGGGTGGAATCCAGGAGCTGGAATTTCTGCAGTTCCTCCACACAGGCTTTTGCCAGGGTGAGGGTACGATGCACCGTTTTCTGGGGCTTGATTTCCAACACGAGCATACAGGACGATTGCGCCCCCTGCCGCAGATAATCGGCCAGAGAGGGAATGGATTCCCCATTGGAGAGCCGCGTCCTTAAAAGCCGCTTATACGTATTCTTGCGGATGGAGATGCCATTGAGCGAAGGGTCGTGGTTCACCACTACAATATCGTCCGCGGTAAGGTGCACATCGAATTCGCTGCCCCAGAAGCCGTTTTGCTGGGCCGCACGCAGCGATGCAATGGAATTTTGCGTATTCCCGGCCTCCTCGCACTTCCAAAATCCGCGGTGGGCACAGATTTTCTGCGCCTGGAGGGAGAGACCGCCCAGCAGAAAGGCGGCCAGAAGCAGGAGTACATGTTGCTTGAACCGATTCACCTCACAAAGATATACAAAAAAAAAGAAACCAGACATTCCGTCTGGCTTCTTTTTGGTCGGGATGACTCGACTCGAACGAGCGACCCCTACGTCCCGAACGTAGTGCGCTACCAACTGCGCTACATCCCGCTCCTGATAAAAAACAAGCTCTTAGGCGAGCTTGTTGATGTAAACCTGGAGACCGCTCTTGAGGTTGGCCGCTTTGTTTTTGTGGATAACCCCGATTTTTGCGAGCTTGTCAATCATGGCATATACCTTAGGAGCATTCTCCTGGGCTGCTGCCTTGTCTGTCGTGTTGCGGAGGTCGCGGATGGCGTTCCTCGTTGTTTTTGCATAATACTTGTTATGCAGGTGGTGACGCTCGCTCTGACGGGCGGCACGTGCGGCTGATTTAGTGTTTGCCATTATTTTACTTTTTTATATTTGGTAGTGGGTAGGAGAATCGAACTCCTATTGCGGGAATGAAAATCCCGAGTACTAACCGTTATACGAACCCACCAAACTTGGGACTGCAAAGGTAAGAAAATTTTTTTTCCCTCCAAAATTATTTGGAATCTTTTTAAGCCCCAACCTTACTTTTTTCACTTGACCGTGATTTCCAGGGTAACAACGTCCTTCCGTCCGCTCTCCCCCGTCACCTCAGCCTCAATCACATGCAAGCCGGCCGTAAGGGTGACCGCCGTACCGGAGACGAACGCGCCGTCCACCGTCCACTTCACGCTGCTTGCCACATAGCCGTCCGGGAGTTCCACCTCCAGCGGGAAGCCGGCTCCGGCGACATAGTTCTCCGGCTGGACAATCAGCGGATAGTCCAGTCCCGCCGTCACCACACCGCTTACTGTAAAGCTGGACTTGTTGGCGGCATAGGCAATCTCCGACAGGGAAATGTCCGTGGCGTTTCCACTCCAGCCCCTGGGTGCGTAGGAAGTCACATTCTTGCCGCCCGGGAACGGAATATCCGTGCCGGGTTTGGCGTAATAATAGGCACTATAACCGGCATCATACTGCATGCCATAACTGCAGTCATACGGAGAGGCCGATGCCACCACATAGAAACAGGGATGTTTGCCGTTCTCGTTGATGGCGTTGTAAGTAACCCAGTCGGACCAGAGCGTGGAGGCGGCAATGCTGCTGGTGCCATAGCCCGTGCTGATGGACACCGTCCGGGAACTCTTGTCCACATGATAGGCAATGAGCCCCTCTGCAGGGAGGAATTTGTCCCAACCGGTCTTGCTGCGGCACTCCAGCAGGATGTACTCCCCTTCCGTGTCGGTGGGAATCTTGTAGCCCACATTGTTTTGTACGCTCTCCAGGGTGTAGGCGCCGTTCTTGGGGAATTCCAGGATGGAACTTTCGTCCAGCCAGCCAATCATGATGCGCTCCTCCATGTTCAGGTACGGCGGCGTCCAGCCATTGTTGTTGTAAGAACCGGAATCCATCAGGGAATACTCCAGCAAGGTACGTCCCTGGCCGTTGGTGGCATAGTCCGTGTCATAGAAGTCCGGCAGGCCCATGGCATGGCCGAATTCATGACAGATGGTGCCCAGACCGTCCAGGTCGCCACTTCCATTGAGCTCGGAACCGCAGGCATAGCGGTCAATCCGCTTGCCGTCCAGCGTCAGGTTAATGCCTCCGGAAGTCAGGTACCACTGATGGGGCCAGATGGTGTTGGAAGCGCCGCCGTCGGCCTCGCCCTGACCGGCATAGACCATATACACCAGGTCCACATAGCCGTCGCCGTCCAGGTCATAGTCGGAGAAGTCCGCCACGTCGTCCAACAGTTGGCAGGCGTCGCGGACGGCCTGCTCCGGAGCCTTGTCATTGCCCTGACTGTCGTTTCCGCCATAATAGGCCATCTTCTGCGGCAACGTCACGGGGCCATACACATCGAAAATGGGTTCAAAGAGTCCGTGCGCATTCTCATAATAATAGTCACGGGCACTGCCTGTGGCGCCGTGCTCACTGTACCCCACCTGGTTGAGCATATTGGAAATGGCCTGGTTGGGATTGTCGGTGGTAAAAGAAAGGTCGCTGAAATTGACCAGGACAACCAGAAAATGCTTCTGGCCCACTGCAATAGGGGCGTTGGCACGGCGTGCCGATGCCATCTGCATGCGGGCCTTGCGGCGGATGGAGGCAGCCTGGGCTGCGGTTTCCGCAGTAACGCCTTCCACTACACGATAGAAACCGTCGGCATCCATGCGCACCACCTGACCGGCCTGGTTGGTGGTCCAGTGGGCCCACTCATCACCATGGCGCTGGATGAGGATGGTGCTGCCGTCCGGCTGGGTGTAACGGAAGAAACCGGGCCTGGCCGGTTTGGCCAGCAGGCTTATACTGCAGGCAAGTAAAATCAAAAGTGCAGCTATCTTTTTCATAGTCAGTTACTTTCTAATAATGAAACCGCGTCCTTTGGCATCCCCTACCCAGAGTTTACCGTTCTCTTCCTTTAGCACAGTCATGCTGTACTGCTTATCCAGCACCTGGGTTTTTCCCTTTTTCCAATTCACGGCCACCGTGACGGCATCGCCGGTTTTGAGGTCCGTAGTGAAGCCGCTCAGTTTCACCTGTTCCTTGGCGGCGGGCTCCAGCAGCACAAACTGCAGGGCATTGCCGTTGTAGGAACGGACATACTGGTCTGTTCCGGCCGTGTACAGCCGCTGCTGCTTGCCCAGATACAGACCCAGCTCATTGTACTGCGTCACGGGTTCCGCCGGCGTAGCGGCCTTGCGGAAGATGAGCACTTCCTTGGTATTGTTACCCGTATTGGCATAACAGCAGAAACGCTGGCTTCCGCTTTGGGAATTGTACAGCAGTTGATTACGGGCACCGGCCGCGGCCTTGACGGTAGCCAGGCCCGCATCCGTTACGGAAATGGTCCAGGTAGCGTAGTCAGTAACGGATGCAATGGTCACCAACTGGTTTTTGGCCGATGACTGGGCGGCCAGATAGCCGTCCGGCACCTTCAGATTCCAGGCGCCTTCCGCTCCTTCCAGCGTGACGATAACCACATCGTCGCCCGGTTCGGAGATAGAATCGTCCTCCACCGTTACGGCCACGCGGCTGCGATACGTTCCGCTCTGGGCACCCATCGCATAGTTCCTGGCCTGATTCACAAAAATCAGTTCATCCCCTTCCTGAAGCTCGGAAGCGTCGGTCACCAGTTCAAAGTCACCGGTGACGGGCGTAGGAGGGGCAATGACTTCCGCCCCTTCCTGGCTCACGGCCACCACCTGCTGGAGGTCACCGCTGGAGAAGGTAATCTTGCCTTCGCGGGCTTCCGTGCTTTCATTGGCCGCCACCGTCACGGTATACGGTTTTTCCTCCAGGCCCTTGGTAGCGGGAGCGATGGTAATCCAGTCCACATCGGCCACCGCCTCCACAGCCACGTTGGCCTTGATGACAAACGGAACGGTATCCCCCTTGGCCCCGACGGCGATGGCGTTTTCAGTAAGGACGATGGCGTCTTTCTGCGCCTGCATCACCGTAAGGGAATAGGTCTTCTCCCCCACCTTGAAGGTAACGACCGCCTGGCGGGAGTCATAGGTTTCATTGGCGGCCACCAGCAGTTTTCCGGCGCTCAGGGTGAGCCAGTCGGCCGAAAAAGTCACTTCAGCGGCGCCGGCAGGCAGGTCGATGCTGCCGGCCGAGGCGTCCACCAATTCCTGCAGCACCACCGGGGTCTCTTCCTCCGGATCGCCTTCTTCCACGCCCACATGCAGGACCTTGGCATAACTGCTGCCGTCGCTGCCGTTGGCAATCAGCAGCACCTTGGCTGATTTTCCTGTAGCAGGAACGCTGATGCTCACGATGCCCTTGTTGTCCTTGGGCTCGGACAGCGTCACTTTCCAGTTCTCGGGCTCGTAGGAATCCAGCGTATAGGTCACGCCGGCAGGGACTTTCACCTCGTATTCGGTGCTCTGCGTCTGGCCGGCCTTCACGCTCGCGAAAGCGGTGTCATCCACCAGGATTTGCAGTTTTACGGCAACAGACGTCTTGGGCAGTTCCAGGACCGTGTTATCGGCAAGGGTAATGACTACCACATCGTCCGCAGATGCGTCCACAGCGACAATGGGGCCGGTCACTTCCGTTACCGCTTCACCCACGTACGTCCAGGCGCCGTCGCCAATCTTTACGTACCATTTGCCGTTTTCCACCTTGAACTCCGTGGAAGGGGCATTGACACCGTCCTTACCATTCTCTCCATCCTTGCCGTCGGTGCCGTTGGCACGCACTTTCTTTCCGTCCACCAGCAACCATTCGCCGTTCAGCGTCCAGTAGTAGTTGCCGTCAGTGTCCTGTTTCACGCTCACGACAGGGCTCACGCCGTCTTTCCCGGTCTTGCCGTCCTTGCCGTTCAGAACCGTCTTTTCCGTGACGTTGCCGTCTTTGTCCACCAGCACCAGCTTATAGCCGGAGCCGTCGGAAAGTGCCTCGGCACTCTGGATGAAATACTTTCCATTGAGCAGCTGCTGAATCAGGCTCACCTGACTGTTCAGCTCTTTTACCTGATCCTCTACCTTGGCCAGGCGGGATTCCACATCGCTCAGGCGCGACTCCAGTTCCCGCGTACAACCTGCCAGCAAGGCAAGCGAGGCCATCAAACATAACAGTTTCTTCATCGTGTATTAATTATTGTTAGTGTCTTGGGGTTTCCATTCAAAGGAGTACAGCAAGGACTCCACCTGGCGCAGATACTGCCGCTTGTCATAGCGTGGCGCAAACACGAAACCTTCCAGGACGATGATATCCTTTCCGTCCGGGCTGTAGAAGGAGTGCGACACAAAGGGACCGCCCATAAAGTCTCCATGCACTTCCCAGAAGCCGCGGGTTTCCATAAAGGCGCGTCCCCGGTAACGCAGCGAGCGCGTAGTGGGCTCCTGCGCCGTAGAGGTGGTCATGTACGAGCCCTCAAACATGCCCGGCACGTTGGCTTTCATTACCTCATTGCGTTTCTGGATGATGTTTTCCAGCGAGAAGACATCGTCACCGCCAACGGGATATTTGTATGCCATCACATACTGCTGAACGTACTGTTTTTCGTCGGCCATCCACACAAAGTCGTCCGTTGCCATGCGGCAGCGGTAGCCCGACGGGAAGTGGATGATGCCGCCCGTCACCTTTTCCATGGGCGGCTGCAGGGCCCGTTCCTCGTAGAGCTTGGCGTTGGCGATGACACGGTCGCGCTCCGACTGCTCAAAGAATTCCGCCGGGGTTTCGCCCGCCTCCCGGAAAAGTTCCAGGGCCTGTTCCGCATCGGCTGCGTTGAGCTGCACCACGGCCTGGGGCTGGGCCCATACATTGCTCTTATACACCACGCCGCTCGTGGCATTCTGCGGATTGATGTTCACCAGAAACAGGTTCCGATGCATCTTGAACATGTTGTTGAAGCTGCCCGGAGGGACATTGGAAACCGCAAAGAGCGGCTCCCGCTGGGCCAGGTACGGGGTATCCATGGCCAGCGCTTCGCGGATGGCCACGCCCAGGTTGCCTTCCCACTGTTCGCGTTCAATCACCACCAGCACTTCGCCGGCTTTTCCGCTCACGTTGGGGAGCAAGGCTTTCTTATTGCCACTTTTACACCCTGCCAGTGCCAGCACGCAAAGGACAAACGCAAGGATTCGGGTAAAATGGAGTTTCATAACTAATGAATTAATCGTGAGATGTCGTTGCCAAAGGCCAGGAACATAAGCAGCAGCAAAAGGGCCATGCCAATGAGCTGCGCGATGGTAAGGAAGCGGTCGCTGGGTTTGCGACCCGTAAGCATTTCGTACAGGCAAAACACAATGTGTCCGCCGTCAAGGCCCGGAATGGGCAAAAGATTCATTACGGCCAGCATGATGGAGAGCATGGCCAGGATATAGAGGAACTGGTGCCAGTTCCATCGGGAAGGAAACACCTGGCCGATAGCGACAAAACTGCCCACGGATTTGTAGGCGCCCGTAGAAGGCGTTGCCACCAGGCGGAGATCCCGAAGATACCCGCTCACCGAATCCCAGGCCAGGGTGCAACCGGCCGGTACCGACTCCAGTACGGAGTAGGTCCGGTGCTGCAGGGCGGGATTCCGGAAAAACACGCCCAGCATGCCCAGGCTGTCTGCCTGCAGGGTGATGGCCAGGGTATCGGCTCCCCGGACGATTTCCGCGGGAATGCGCTCGCCGGGATGCTCCCGCAGCACTTTCTGGGCATCCTGCAGATAGGGGGTATCGGCCCCGTCCAGCCCCACGATCCGGTCCCCGATGGCCAGTTCGGAAGCATAATTGGGCGACGAAGGCATAATGCTGTCCACCACAAAAGGCAGGGCGATATCAAAGAGGCCGGGCGAATTGATTACTTCCCCCATGAGCGACTGGTCCATGTACAGCGTCAGGGTATCCGTGCCGCGGAGGACCGTCACCTTTTCCACTTGCCGACGGGCAAGATCGGCCTGCAGCGAGAGAAAATCGTCCGGGACATAATTGTCCATTTTAAGGATGCGGTCCCCGGTGCGGAAACCGAGCTCCTCACCCAGCTCACTCACATATACGGGACTATTGTTAGGCATATAATTGTCCCCCCAGATAGCCAGGATGGCAATAAAAAGCGCAATAGCCAGGAGGAAATTGTTGAGCACGCCGCCGCTCATCACCAGCAGGCGCTGCCAGGCCGGTTTGGTGCGGAACTCCCATGGCTGCGGGGGCTGCTTGAGAGCCTCCGTATCCATGGATTCGTCTATCATGCCGGCAATCTTGCAATAGCCGCCGAGGGGCAGCCAGCCAATACCGTATTCCGTTTCCCAGCGCTCCGAAGCGGGCACCAGCTTCCGGAACCACGCCATGCGGGTGGAGAAGAGTTTGACGCCTCCCACATCGAAGAAAAGGAAAAACTTATCCACCTTGATCCGGAACAGGCGCGCCCATGCAAAATGACCGGCCTCATGGATAAGTATGAGGCCCGAAAGCGCCAGGATAACCTGTAGGATTTTCATCAATACGGGACTCATAGGCATTCCTGGGCTTTGCGGAAAGCTTCCTCATGCGTGGCGAAGATGGCCTCCAGCGAAGGGTTCTCGATAAAAGGAATTGCTGCCATCACGTTGCCGATGATGGCCGGAATGTCGTAAAAGCCGATTTGGTCTTTCAGGAACGCTGCGACAACGGCCTCGTTGGCCGCATTCATGGCGCAGGGAATGTTGCCGCCCCGCTCGATGGCGTCGAAGGCCAGTTGCAGGCAGGGGAACTTTTCCCGGTCCGGTTCAAAGAAGGTCAAATCCTTTAGCGCACTGAAATCCAGGCGTTTGCCATCCAGCGGAAGGCGTTCCGGATAGGCCATGGCCAGCGCGATGGGAAGCCGCATGTCCGGGCAGCCCAATTGGGCGATGACCGCGCCGTCCACAAACTCCACCATGGAATGAATGACCGACTCCGGGTGCACCACCACATGGATTTTACCAGCCGGCACCTGGAACAGCCATTTGGCCTCAATGACCTCGAAGCCTTTGTTCATCATGGTAGCAGAATCGATGGTGATTTTGGCACCCATGTCCCAATTGGGATGCTTGAGCGCCTGCGCCTTGGTAGCGGTGGCAATCTGCTCCCGCGGCCAGGTGCGGAACGGGCCACCGGAAGCGGTGAGATGAATCAGGCGCACGGGATTTCCCTGCGCACCCAGCAGACATTGGAAGATGGCCGAATGCTCCGAATCCACCGGATATATGCAGGCGCCGCAACGGGCGGCCTCCCCCATCACCAGCGAGCCGGCGGCCACCAGGGTTTCCTTGTTGGCCAGGGCAAGGGTTTTCCGGGCACGGATAGCCGCGAGCGTAGGTTTAAGCCCGCTGAAGCCCACCATGGCAGCCACCACCACATCCACTTCCGGCGCCTGCACCAGTTCACAGGCGGCGTCTATGCCCAGATGCACCTGCACGCCCGGCAGCGCGGCTTTCACCTGCGCAAATTTGTCCGGATTGCAAATGACCACATGCGGCACATGGAACTGCAGCGCCTGCTGCACCAGCAGCTCTGCATTGTTATTGGCCGATAGCATGAACACGGAGAACCGGGACGGGTGCTGCCGCACTACGTCCAGCGTCTGCGTTCCGATGGATCCCGTGGACCCCAATATTGCAATAGTCTTCATTTAAAATTTTATGTACTGTGCCGGATCCACGGCCACGCCCTTGTACCACAGCTCAAAATGCAGGTGGTCCCCCTTGGTAAGCGAGGTGGACGATGCCAGCATGGCCACCGGCGTGCCGGCTTTTACGACATCTCCGGTTTTATGTAGCAGTTTTTGATTGTTCTTGTAAATGGACAGAAGGTCGCTTCCGTGCTGGAGCACCAGGGTGTAGCCGTTGTCCTGCGACCAGGAGGTATATACCACACTTCCATCCAGGACCGCCATCACCGGGCTGCCCACGGGCGCCGTAACATCCACCCAGGGATGCAGGCTGCGGTCGAAGCCCTTGGAAACAACCCCCTTTACGGGCGTGTAGAAGGCCATGGCCTCGATGGGCAGGTTGCGCCGACGGGCCGACGACAGGCCAAACTGCTCTTCCTGGACGACATCGGCCCGCAGCAGGGAATCCCGGATGGCCAGGTAGCGGGCATCCGACACCGCCCGCGAGCCTTCCCGGCCCAGCATAAGGGTGTCCAGGCGGATGGGGTCCTCCCCAGCCACCACGCGCCTGAGATTTTCCGTATACAGTTCCCACTGCAGAATGCGCGTTTGCAGCGAGTCTATACGCTGCGCATTCTGGACGGCCTGCCGGCGTGACCGGGCGTTGGGGTAACCGGGAATGAAGGTGCGGATGGGCGTAAACGCGATAAGGCAGAAAATGGCCAGGAACACCACCACAACCAGGGAGATACTGGCAATGATGAAGTGGGTCCGGGAAAACCGGAGACTCCAGAGCCGCTCATGGGAGGTGGCATCCAACAGGGTGAGACGCAAGTTACTGGCCTTCTTATCTGCTTTGTCCATAATTATTCGTATATTTGCAAACTGTAAATGGACAGAATTCTTGGCATAGACTACGGAAAAAGGAGAACCGGCCTGGCGGTCAGTGATCCTCTTGGCATCTTTGCATCTGCCCTGGAAACAGTTGATTCTACAAAGTTAATAGATTATATCAAAAATTACGCCATCCGCGAGAGAATCCTTCGCTTTGTAGTGGGCTACCCGGTAAACATGAACGGCAGCCCTTCGGAGGCCCTGGGGGACGTGCAAGCCTTTCTGAAACAACTGGAAAAAGCGTTCCCGGACACGCCCGTCACCCTTGAAGATGAACGGTTTACATCCGTGCTGGCCCACCGCATCATGATAGACGGCGGCATGAAAGCCTCCCAGCGCCGGGACAAAAAGGAAGTGGACAAGATATCGGCCGCCATCATCCTGCAAAGTTACCTGGACCGGGAAAACGGCGGCACCCTGAGCGTAGACCCTTCGGCCGTACCCGACAGTTTGTCCATGAACAAGACAAGAAGAAAAAAATGATAAAACCCATCTACCTGTACGGCGCAGAAGTCCTGCGCAAAACGGCTGCTCCGGCAGACCTCAGTGACAAAGCGGGCATCCAAGCCCTGGTGCAAGACCTCAAGGACACCCTGGTGGTGGCGGACGGCTGCGGCCTGGCCGCTCCCCAGATTGGCGTGAGCCTCCGTGTGGTCATTGTGGACGGCGACGTAGTGTCGGACACCTATGATTACCTGAAGGGGTTCCGCCGCACGCTCATCAACCCGGAAATCCTGGAAGAGAGCGAGGAAAAAGTCACTTATTCGGAAGGCTGCCTGAGCATTCCCGGCGTATACTGCGACGTAGTCCGTCCCAAAAAGATGACCGTACGGTACTACAACGAGGATTTACAGCAGGTGACGGAGGAGTTCGACAACTTTGCCGCCCGCATGATCCAGCATGAGTTGTCACACCTGGACGGGGACCTGTTCACGGACCATGCCGCTCCCATACGCAAGAAGATGATCTCTTCCAAACTGCAGAACATACAGAAAGGAAAAGTTCATCCTCACTACAATTCCAGACTCAAATAGCTAGCGCACGCGAATCTTCCGGCCCAGCTTGAGCACCGTCCTCTCCGTAAGGCCTGGATTGAGCGCACAAATGCGCCTTACCGTGGTATGATACTTTTTGGCGATGCCGGACAAGGTGTCGCCGCTGCGGATGGTGTGGTATTTCTGCGCAGCAGCCTCTGCACGGGCACGGGCTGCAGCCTCTTCCTTGGCTTTTTTCTCTGCCAGGATGCGGTCTTCCTCATCCGTACGGAAAATCTCGTCTTCGTCGTCCACGTTCTGGACATAGCGCTGGTTGGGATTGAAGTACCAGCTGCGCACTTTAAGCAGGCGATGCCGCAGCGTGCCGGTCTCAAAGTCGATAAGCCAGGAAGGATCGAACGCCGCCCCCCGATACCGGGTTTCGAAATGCAGATGCGGTCCGGTGGAACGCCCCGTAGAGCCGCCAAGGCCGATGATATCGCCTGCACTCACCCAATCCCCCGAGTTTACGTTGCGCTTGGACAAATGGGCATAGAAGGTCTCCAGGCCGCTGGCGTGACGAATGACCACCAGGTTGCCATAGCCTCCCACATAGTCCGAAATACGGACCTTGCCGGAAAAAGCGGCCGGAACAGGCGTGCCGGTGGGATAGGGCAAATCTACGCCCTGGTGCCGGCGGCCGTGGCGATACCCGAACTTGGAACGAACGGTGGTCTGGTAGGGGCAGCAATAGGTATCCAGGGAATCCAGCACCCAAATGGAGAACTGGTCCGGAATAGGATCCGGGGACTGATGATACGGGTTTACTGCACGCTCGTCCCAGAACTCCGTGAACAAGGTGGTATCGGCTACGGCAGAGGGGTCCTTTACGTACCGATAGGTGCCATTGTCGTACAGCACCACCTTGACAGCCGGATTCCCGGTATCCAGCGTATCCGCATACTTGGTACCCATGCGGGTGTTGGATTTCACTTCCTGCCGGCCGAAGACGTGACGCAGGGAATCGGCCGTGTGGTCCTGTTCTTGCCCGAAAACGGGCAGACAGGCACACACAGCCGCTAAACAAAGTGCAATTCTTTTCTTCATCCGCTACCGTTTGCCGCCGAACTGGCCCACAATGATGGCGTCCGCCTGAGCAATCTTTTCTTTCAGGAGTTCCTGCGAGGTGGCCTCACAGATGAAGCGGAGGTAAGGCTCCGTATTGGAAGGACGGATGTTGAACCACCAGCCGGGGAATTCCAGACGGTATCCGTCGAAGTCCATCACCTTGGTGGGCGTTTCCTTGCTTTCGAAATGGGCCTTCACGGCATCCATGGCGCCCTTCTTGTCCTCTACCTTGTAGTTGATTTCGCCGGAGTTCTCATACCTGGTAAGGCGGTCCATCTCCTCCGAGAGCTTGATACCCTGCTTCTTAAGGGCGCTCACAATTCTGAGGACGATGATGCTGGCAAGCATGCCGCTGTCGCTGTAGAAGAAGTCCTTGAAATAATAGTGGCCGGCCAGTTCACCGCCCCACAGGCCGTCAATTTCACGAAGCTTGGGAGCTGCGAAAGCGCGGCCCACACGCCAGGTGTGAACGTCTGCATTGTATTTGGTGCGAAGTTCCTCTGCCACGGCCAGGCTGGAACGGATTTCCTGCAGCACGCGCGGATTCTTCTCTCCCCGTTCGTCGCAGAAATAGCGGGCCATCAGGGCAATCACCAGGTCCGGAGCCACAAAGCGGGCTTTGTCGTCCACGAACATGACGCGGTCTGCATCGCCGTCATAGATGACGCCGATGTCGGCCTTGATTTCTCCCACCAGCTTCTTGAGCGGCTCCACGTTCTTGGCCACCAGCGGGTTGGGCTCATGGTTGGGGAAGCTGCCGTCCATCTCGTCAAAGAGATAGGTGGCATTTTCTCCCTTATAGATTTCCTTGGCAAAGAGGGTGGCCATGCCGTTGGACAGGTCGAAGGCGATCTTCAGGTTGGAGTAGTCCCCTTTGAACTTTTTGAGGAAGGCAATGTAGTCCGGCTTGATGTCAATCTCCTTCACCGAACCCTTCTTGGCGGCAGGCGGCGTGGGACGGCCTTCGTCGATCCACTGCTTGATTTGGCCCAATCCGGTGTCCAGGCCCACGGGAAGAGCGTTCTCACGGCTCACTTTCATGCCGTTGTACTCCGGCGGATTGTGGGAGGCGGTGATTTGGACCGATGCCTTATAGCCGTAGTTGGCGGTGCCGAAGTATACCAGCGGCGTGGAGCTGTAGCCAATGTCGTCTACGTCTGCGCCGGCATCCGTAATGCCCTTGATGAGGGCGTCGTGAATATCGCTTCCGGAGAGGCGGCAGTCGCGGCCCACCAGCACCTTGTTGGTCTTCAGGAGTTCGGGAATGAAGTATCCCACCTTATATGCGTCTTCCAGGTTCCAGTCTTTTCCCCAGATTCCGCGAATGTCATATGCATGAAATGCGCCCATAGTGGTTAGATTTTAAAAGTCATTGTACAAATATAGCAAAAAAAAGGGACAGGCCAACATCCTGTCCCTAAAAACAAGTTCTAAACGCCTAGAAATTAAACTTGGTCATGCAAATAAAGCGATGATTCATCAGCCAGTGCGCGTTGCCGTACATGCCGCGGGCATTACGCTCTCCTTCGCCGAATTGGGCCGCAGTGAGGTTATATTCCAGGGACAGGGCAAATTTGCCCAGGTTCCAGACCACGGTGGGCGTGGCACGGAAAGCCTGCTGGATTTTGGCATCTGCGGAAGTATTCAGCCACAGCTGTTTAACATCGGCCAGATTGGTCGTTGTGCCAAACTGCTTCATATAACCAAGCATACACATTACCTGAAACTTCTTGCCGTACTGGAAGCTCACGAAAGAAGCCCAGTCCTGCATGGGCGTGTAGGTATACTTGTAATTCACGTCGTCGATGCTTGCAAGGCCGTAACCGGACAGCAGGTTGAACTGCTCGCCGCTTTGGGCAAAAATGCTCTTGGCCTTCAACTGGAACAAACCGTTGGTGTATTGGAGGAACACAAAGGGAGAGACGGCGGTAAGAATGCCGCTGGCCTTGTGTTCACGCACATCCATATTGTATCCGCGAACAAGGGTCCCCGGGCTGGAATTATTATGCCCTACAAAGCCAATAGGTCTGGTGTTTATGATATCCACACCAATCTTGGCCGCAAAGTGGGGGCCCTTATAGCCAAAGCCGGCATAGAACTCCGGAAGTCCGTATTTATAGTAGTCCTTGACTTTTCCGGAGGGGCCCGTAGGCAGATAGTGGTTTAGATACATCACGCTGGCGGTGAAGGTAAAACCGGCGCCCAGATTGATATCAGCAGTCAGTTGAGGCGTGCGGCTGAAGGGGTTGAAAGGCGCACCGGACTCGAGGTTGGTCATGTGCGGAAGGTCAACCGCCATGGGATGCCATGCCTGGCCAATAGTAAGGCTTACCGGGCTGTTATCCCAGCCCAGTTTCATAAAAGCCTGACGAAGGCGAAGGGTGGGAACCGAGCCACTAAGGTAGTAAAAGTCGGCCTCCACTTTAGCGGAGATGCCCATTGTACCCCACTTGTAGCCGGTAACGTCCAGGCCAAGGCGAGTTGTGAGGGAGACGAATCGCCAGTTAAAACCGGCATTCATGTCAACGCCGCCCTTCATGTCCCAATCTTTGGGCATGTAGAAGTACAAGTCTTCCGTCCCGGCGCTCACGGCACGGGAGTCGGCGGTAATGTAGTTACGGACAAAACCATAAAACTTGAAGTGCGAGGGCTTCTCTACGGGAGCGTCCTGCGCAAAAGCGGCGCTGCCGGTAAGCAGCGCTGCCAATAAGATAAGAATTGTTTTTTTCATGAGATTCTTCACTTCGTTCAGAATGACCTATCAGGCAAACGGGAAAAGCTTGGTTAACCAGAAGTACCCCAGGACAAAACCGATGAGGCCGATGATGAGGCCCACCTTGGTCATGTCCTTGGTCTCCACCATGCCGGTAGCGGATGCGATGGCATTCGGAGGGGTGGAAATGGGGAACAGCATAGCGATGGAGGCGCACACGGCGATGAAGATAATCATGGCGGAAGTACCGCCCAGGGCCAGGAATTCCGCATTGTTGGCCGCCGCGGGGTCTGCCATGCCGTTAGCGACCACAATCAGAATAGGGATGAGCAGGGCCGCCGTAGCGGAGTTGGAGATGAAGTTACTCAGCAGGTAGCACACCAGACCGGCTACCACCAGCACCAGCACCACGCTCATGCTGCCGAACGGAATGGCCTGAATGAGGACCTTGGCAAGACCGGTGTCCTGCAGGCAGTAACCCAGGCAGAAGCCTCCGGCTACCAGCCACAGCACGTTCCAGTTGATTTCCTTAATCTCTTCCTTACCGAACAGGCCCGTGGCGGTGAACACGCCCAGCGGGATGAGGGCCACAATATTGGAGTTGATATGGGTGATTTGTTCGGTGGCCCACAGCAGGATGGTACCCACAAAGGTAATCCACACCACATACAGCTTCCAGTCTTTCTTCTGCTTGCTTTCAGGGATTTCCAGCACCAGTTTCTTGGTCTTGAACGGGAACAGGAAGCGCAGGAGCACCCAGGCGATGAGAATCATGATAATCACATAGGGAATCATGTGTACGCACCATTCGCCAAAGCTCACATCAATGCCGGCCTGCTCCAGGGCGCCCTTGGCCGTAGCATTGGGCGGCGTGCCAATGGGCGTGCCGATACCGCCCAGGTTGGCGGCCACGGGGATGCTCAGCGCCAGACCGATCTTGCCTTTATCGTCCGCAGGCAGCTTGGAAAGCACCGGCGTAAGCAGGGCCAGCATCATGGCGGCGGTAGCGGTGTTGCTCATGAACATGGAGAACACGGAAATCATGATGAGGAAGCCCAGCAGCACAATTTCCGGCTTGGTGCCGAACAGTTTCAGAAGGGCGCGGGCCAGGGTGACGTCCAGGCCGTATTTCTCGGCCATAATGGCCAGGACGAAACCGCCCAGGAACAGCATCACCACAGGGTCGGCCATGGAAGCCATGATGCGGCCGTAAGGCACCAGGGTGCCGTACTGCGGGTCACAGAACAGGCCGATTCCCTTGTTGGACACCGTGAGCAGCGCAATGACAATTACCAGAAGCGAAGTGGACCAGTTGGGGATAATCTCAAAAATCCACATGAGGGCAGCAAATACAAACAAGGCGATAACGCGCTGCTGTACAACCGTCAGGGCCTCGATGCCAAAGAACGACACGGGAACGGCCCACAGGAATATGGTAATAGCCAGCACCAACGGCAGGAATACCATATACTTAGCATTGAACTTCATAATATATTGATACTTTTATTTTTCGTAAGTGAAACGGATGTCTATGGGGATGTGTTCCAGTTCCAGGTTCACAATGTCCGCCTTGATGGCGGAGGCCACTACGGCGTACTTGTTCACGAACTCGGTGGCGGCGGCACGGTCTCCCAGGGCCTGAATTTTCAGGATTTGGGCACCCAGGTCTGCGATAGCCTGTTCCGTCTTGGCATAGTCGATGCCATACTTGCCGGAAGCCTTGCGGGCGATAGCCCCCTTCTCCGTGAGGTAATTGTAGATGATGAGATTGGCGCGGCCGGTGGCATCGCCAAAACCGAAACGCGTGGAACGGATGACATTGGCCACAAAGGTGGCCAGCACATCCGGCTTCATGATGAGGGCGTCTATACGGTGGTCTTCCACTTCCCGGGCACAGAGGTAGGCGCCCAGTACGTTGGATTTGGCTTTTTCCAGGGTGAGGGCTTCATTGCCCAGGGCCTCGGTCATCGTACCTTTTCCGGTGATGGTCTCTTTCACGCCCAGTCCCTTGGCCACTTCGCGGAAGACAATGCACCAATAGAACGCATTGGCGTCCAGGTGCGCGCAGTCCGCGCCCTCGAACAGCTGCATGCCGGCAGGAAAAACGGTGCGGTTGAACTTTTCGCGGATGACATTGTCAAACAGGATGGTACGGGTACCGAATTCCTCCTGGACGCGGGTATCGTACGGGAAGTTAATGGCAATGACCTTGTAACCGGCATTGGTGTAACCGCCGTAATAGATGACATCGCAGGAGAAAATGTTGGACTCCGTACCCGGGACGAAAGAATGGTAGATGGCGTCGCCGGGCAGGGAGGCCTGCAGTTCCGGCAGACGGGCGGTCAGGGACTGGAGGCTGGCCGTGCGGTCCAGGTTCTTCAGGAGCACATAGGCGCCATAGGAGGCCTTGAGGCCGTACCGTTCATCGTCGATGGTCTCGTTGGGGCCAATCACCAGGTCCATCTTGCTGTCCGTCATCTCCAGCCAGGCTTTTTCGCTCTCGTAATAGTTGTCCGAGAGAAGGGCATCCGCCTTCTTGAGCAGATAGGTACGGACACTCTCCTTGATGGTGATGTCGGCGGCGGCGCGGAGGATATCGGCCATCTTTTTTACCTGGGCCTGATAGGCGTCGTGATACCATACCACGTTCAGGGAGCCGTCATTGGCACGCTGGATGAGTGTGTACGGGCTATACTTGGCAGGATCTGCCAGGGCCTCGAACTCCGCATCCGTCATGTCTTCCGGGTAAAAACGGGCGCCTTCCGGCTTGGGGCCGTACCCTTCCAGGAAAGGTTGGTCGTCGATACGGTTCCACGGGCCATAGTTCACATCGACAAAGGCCTTCTCTGCAGGATCCTGCAAATTGTCGAAGGTGGACTTGGGGCCAAAGCTCTGCTCCCAATAGATGGCATCTGCCTGGTCTGCCGCAAAGCGATACAGATTCAGGACCTCCTTTCCATTATCCGTGATTCCTGAAAGGTCCGGAGCAGGAATCGTTACCAGCGCATAATTCTCCAGCAGGCGCTTCCCCTTGCTGGTTTTCTGCTCGCAGGAAACCAGGAAAAGCGATGCCAGACAAAGCGCGACTACCAGTTTTTTCATGTAAAATGGTTAATATAGTTTAGCTTACAAAGATACTGCTTTAAAAAACAAGAAAAAAATAAAATTTTTTCAGAACTTTATTTTTGCCATATTTGCATACGACAAGCAGGACCCCTATTCAGGGCCCGATAGCTCCGGAGAGCGCCATATGCTTGTTATTTCAAAGATTGAAAACGAGCTCCTCGGGTCGAAACAAGGGTGTTT